>Ga0209060_10000086_pt1 | contig 249315 bp, 236 predicted proteins | sample Coa_R1_8_FD_187155 | JGI IMG/M metagenome (GOLD analysis project Ga0209060, IMG submission 187155) | Surface soil microbial communities from Centralia Pennsylvania, which are recovering from an underground coalmine fire - Coalmine... | ecosystem: Environmental > Terrestrial > Soil >... | reverse complement strand
CGAGGCGCTCGATCCCTCCAGCCGCCGCGCCCTGCAATATGCCAGCGTGGAGGGTGAGGAGTTTCTTTCCACGGTGCTCGCCAAATTGCTCGACAGCGACCATTTGCAGGTGGAGGAGCAACTCGCCGGCTTGGCCCGGAATCACCGGCTGATCGAGTTGCGCGGAGAGGAGGAGTTGCCGGATGGAGCCCTGGCGGCGCGCTACGGTTTTGCGCATGCGCTATACCAGAACGTCTTCTATGAAGAGCTGGTGAGCGGGCGGCGGGCGCTCCTGCACAGCCGCGCCGGCGAGCAACTCCTGGCGCACTATGGCGACCGCTCGCCGCGCATTGCGGTGCCGCTGGCCATGCATTTCGAGCGCGGGCGCAACTGGGAGCGCGCCATCGAATTCCTGATTGTCGCGGGGGGCAACGCGATGAGCAGGCAGGCCAACGCTCAGGCCGAGGAACATTACACGCACGCGCTTTCCTTGGCAGGCAAACTCCCGCCCGAGTCGCGCGCGGAAACCGAGCTCCGTATTTTCGAACGGCGAGCGGCGGTCTACCTGGCGACGAGCCGCTTCGATCCTTCCATCGCTGATTGCAGGCAGATGATCGAGCGGGCGCGCGCCATCGGCTCGCGGCCTCTCGAATGTGCGGCGCTCTATGCTTTGGGCAATACGCTCTTCTGGTCGCACCGCTTGCACGAGATGCAGGCGGTGCTGGAGGATGTAGTGGCGTTGGCGGAGCGTACCGGGAGCCAGGAGGCGCGCCTGCAGGCCCTGGCCCTGATGACGCAGGGCCATCTGGCGCTCGGCGAACTGGCGGAGGCGGAGCGTAAGTTTCAGCAGGTCATCGAGCGCCCCTCACAGGTGGACCGGCGCACGCTGCTCGGCGTGCTGGACGTGCGGGCGCGGCTACGCTTTTTCCAGTCCGAATACTCGACGGCTGAAAAACTGTTCCGCGAGACGATGCGGCTGGCCTGCGAACTGGGTGACGGGTTCGAGACCCTCAAATCGCACTACTTCCTCACCCTGACCCTGGTCAATCTGGGCCGCATCTCCGAGGCGCTGGAAGTGCTGAACCGGGCCATGGAGATGGCGCGTCGAAACGGCGATTCCTTTTGGTCGTCGAGGACGCCGAATTGCCTCGGATGGATCCATCGCGAATTGCAAGACTACGAGGGTGCCCTCGCTCACGACCGGAATGGCGCGGAGATGGCGCGGAGCTTGGGGGTTGTCGAGGCGGAAGTCAATTCGGTCATTAACCTGGTGATCGGCCATTTCCAGGCTGGCGACCGCCCGCAGACGGACTCGTCGATTCAAACGGCCGAATCGATCCTTGCCCAGGACGCCTGGTTCCGTTGGCGGTTCGAGATGCGCCTTCGAATGGCACGCGTGGAGCAGACCCTATCGCGGCCGGACGCGCTCGAACTACTCGAAAAAGTCACCCGGCATGGTGCCCGCAAGTACATGGTTGAAGCCCACAGGCTGTTGGCACGGATCGCCATGGCGGAACGCGACACGGACGCCGCGGAGGCTCACTTAAACACCGCTCTCCAGATCGTGCGGGACTTTCCGGCGCCCCTCGCAGCCTGGAAAGCGCACTTGGCGATGGGCCGGCTGCAAGCGCAACTCGGCCGCCAGGAGGCGGCGCGGGCGGCCTTTGCGGAAGCGGCTTCGGTGATCCGCCAGATCGCCGGCAACATCGCCGACGAACGTCTGCGGCAGATATTTCTGGCCTCGGAGGCGGTACGGGAGACCCCAGCTACGGGGCCGACTCATGACCCCACAGGTGACCAATTCCGTCGCAGTCCGACGGAAATTCCTTGTAAGTAACAGAAACGATTGAAGGGCACCCGTCGGACTCAGACGGGTGCCCCGACAATCGCGAGTCACTACTTGAACGCATTCACCAGGTCGATAAAGCGATCCTGATCCATGCCTTTCATGGCTTCGAGTTGCTCCAGCGCGGTGAAGCGGGTGATGGCGTCGCGCGCTTCGAGGACGCGTTTCGCCAAGTCCATACCGATGCTGAATCCCCGCTTCTTCGCCTCCGTCGGACCGTAGCGCGCTTCGAAGTAGGCCTTGCCCAAAGTCTCGGCTACCGTCCGGTTGAGCTCGTCGGGCAGATCCACCTCGTTTATGTAATTCAGGACACGGCGCACCAGGCGGCGCGACACGTCCTTGGCGATGAAGCGCTCGTTCAGGCAGTCCAGCGCCATGTCGTAGCCGGCGCTTCTTGCGGCCGCCACGGAATCGAACGGTACCCATGCCAGTCGGTTGTCGGCGGTCAGGCACTTGCATCCGGTCTTGTGAACGAAGTGCGTGCCGCGCACCGCGACGAACTTCGTCTTGGCGGGATCCACCACCGTGCCCGCCACTACAAAGTCGCCGATTACCTGTCCTTCGAACATCTGCTGCACCATCAGCCGGTAGGTATCGCCCGGCTTGGCGTTTGGCGGAACCTGCATTTCCAGTTGCGCGAGCTGGCGTTTCCCGGGCACGAAGCCTTTGATTACCGGTTCGGGCACGGGATCGAGTTCGAATACGCGATAGCCGCGCAGCGGTTTCTGCAACTGCTCCACCGCGTGTTTCATGGCAATCTGGCCGTCCGGGAACATGGGGCGCGCCAGTTTCACTTTCACCTTGGCGCCCAAGGCCAGCCCATCCTTAACGATGCGCAGATCGTATTTCGCCTGACTGCCCAGGAAGTTGCCCAGCATGAAGTTCAACGGGAACGCCGTGTCGGGCATCAGATTCTGGAACACCAGATTGCGATAGCAGATGTTGTTGTTGTCGCGGATGAACTGCATGTACTGCGCCGGTCCGGTGACTCCTGCCGGATCCGGGTGCGGATCGCGCGGACCCTCAATCGAGGCAATCACGCAGTAGTGGTCGACTGCTCCGGGATCGGGCGCATGGTGCCACACCAACGCGTCCGACACTGCGCAGCCGCCGGCCGCCACGTTGTAGAAATCCACCTGGCCCAGATACTCCCACAGATCCGGTGCGCAAGTGGTATTGAGCGGAGCGTAGTAGATGCGCGCGTTGACGTTCGCCGCCATCGCACCCTTGTTCTGCACGCGGATGTAGATGTAGTTGTCGTTGCCGATTTCCACCGGGTCACTGCCGGGATCGACCGTCATGTCGGCAAACGCCGCTTGCGGATTCGGCACTGCCGACTCGCGGACGATGATGTCGGGGCTGTAGCACAGCGGCGAGCCCAGATACGGGACCGCGCCATTGTCGGTCAGCGAGTCGCGAATCAGAACGTCGACCGGATTGAACGGATGGTTGGCCTCGGTTTGCTTCAGAGCGGCATAAGCATTGATCCGGCCGTGTCCCATGTACTTATCCCAACCGGCGACATCCTCCGCAGGGTCGCCGACCTGGTCATCGGCTGTGGTTTCGATGATGCTGCGTACCTGGCCGGGAGCCAGCGTCGGGTTATAAGCAAGGACCAATCCGGCCAGGCCCGCCACATGCGGCGCCGCGCCGGAGGTTCCGCCGAAGTCCTCAAAGTAATCGCCGGCCGCGTCGCCGCCGCCATAGGCGTTGTTGTAGCCTGATCCCACGCCCTGCATATCGGTCGCCCAGGTGTGAACCCCGGGCGCTACGACGCTGAGTTGCGGACCGTACTGGCTCCCTTGCGACGAGCTCGGCCAGTCGTGCGTCGGCCCGCCGGTGCACCGCCGGTCGTTTTCGTTGGTGGCGCCCACGGCAATCACGTTCGGGTTGCTCGCCGGATACGAAATGGTGTCCGGATAGAGCGGCGCATTATTGCCCGAAGCCGCGACCAGCACGATTCCAGCATTGAAGCAGTTCAGCAGCATGGCGTCGATGTTGCTGGTTGCTCCCGTCCAGATCCAGCTCATCGTGATCACGTTCGCGTGATTGTTCCGCGCATGATTCAGCGCGCTCAGGATGACCGCCTCCGAAGTTGAATATCCGGAGTTCCACACCATCCGGACCGGCATGACACGGCAATTCCACCCGACGCCGGCGATGCCCTGTCCGGTCAGCGAATCGGTGAGCGCGGCGGCGATCCCGGAGCAGCAGGTGCCGTGACCGCAATCGTCGTTTGGCGTGGTGGTGCCCATGTGGGCATCGAACCAGCGCTCCGGCTGCACCAGGTGCGGGGCCAGATCCGGATGGTTCAAATCGCACCCCGTATCGAGCACGGCGATCACCACCAGCGGACTGCCTTTAGAGATGTCCCAGGCAGGTTCGACGTCGATATCGCATCCCGGCGTAGCCACATTTCCGTCCGGCATGGTCTGCCCGAGGTTCGAAAGGTTCCACTGATTGGCCAGATAGGTGTCGTTGGGAACGGCAGCTACGGCGGTGTGGAGTTGCACCATGTCCACGTGGGCGGATTCCACATACTTGTTCTTTGCCAGTTGGTCGGCAAGATCGGGCGCGGTCTGCTTCTTGCGGTCGGCAGGCCGCAGCAGCAACAGGTTCGGACCGAGATTGGCCTGGAGCCCTTCGACCCGCACCAGATGCAGGTCCTGGAGCGCCTTATCCAGCTCTCCGCTTGGCATGCGGCCCTTGAGCCTCACGATGATCTGATCGCTCAAAGCGAATCCGTTCGGTTGCTTCAGATCGGGCCGGAAATAAATGGGACTCGCCATCGCGACGGCTTTGTCCTGATCGAACGTACTGATGACATCGTCAACGGAGCCCTTGCCGTGGTTGGCGCGGACCACCCACTTGGAGTGAAGGGAAGCCCGGTTGAATCTGCGGATGGCAGCGGCCTTGTGGTCGGTGAGCTGGGGTTGTGAATCCACAGTCTTACTGTGGGCGTTGAGGTATCGGTCGACATCGGCCTGTGTTGCCTGGGGATCCATTTCCAGGTAGAGGTCGGCTGTGGATTTGTTGAAAGTTAATCCATCAATGGTTAGTTGTTCGGGGAAGTTCTTGGGCACGAGGATTTCTCCTTGCTGCGATCATTGACCGCTCCGCAATCTCTGCGACTCGGCAAATCACGGCCTGAGCCGGTTGCAAAAAGCGGCCGGTTGGAGTGCCGGATCCATCTCGTCAGCCGAGAGGTCAGAGATTCCCTTGAATTGGCGAGCATCGCCGGGGATGCCAAGGCGACACATTGCCTGGATGAGCGGAATTTGGGAGTGGGAGCCTCGCGGCTGCCCACTCCCGCCGAGGTTCCCCTATGACGACCTACCCGAACCGCTATGGGTCATAGGAGAACTCTTAATACAATCAGAGGCGATTATAGTGATTTCTTAGGGTCATGTCAATGCATGAAATCAAGCATGAAACAAGCGTTGAGAAATCTCACGCGGTCCGTTTCGAGGGGCGGAATTGGGCGAAAATGACGACATGAGGCTTGCCTTTATCGGACTCGGCAGGATGGGCTCCGCGATGGCGCGCAATCTGTTGCGCGCGGGCCATTCCGTGACCGTCTACAATCGAAGCCGCCAGAAGGCGGAAAGCCTGGCGGCGGAAGGAGCACAGATTGCCGGTACGCCTTCCGAAGCATGCCGTGACTGCGACGCTGTACTCAGCATGTTGGCGGACGATAGCGCTGTGGACAGCGTCACCTTCGGCGCGGATGGTTTGGCCAGTTCGCTCGGCCCGAACGCAATCCATATCTCGTGCAGCACCATCGGGACGGCGATGGCACGGCGACTCGCGAGCGAGCACGCCGCACGCGGCCAAGGCTATCTGAGTGCGCCGGTCTTCGGACGCCCGGAAGCGGCCGCTGCGAAGAAGTTGGTGGTGGTCACGGCTGGCGACACCGCCAAAATCGAGCGATGCCGTCCGGTCTTTGACGCGATTGGCCGGCAGACCTTCGTAGCTGGTGCCGAGCCGTGGCAAGCCAACGCCGTGAAGCTGTGCGGCAACTTCATGATCGCTAGCCTGCTGGAGACCTTTGGCGAGGCGTTCGCCACGATGCGTAAGGCGGGCGTCGACCCACATCTGTTCCTCGATACGATGAACGCACTGTTTGGGTCTCCCGTCTATGCGCTCTACGGATCGATCATCGCGGACGAGCGCTTCGATCCCGCCGGATTCGCACTGAAACTGGGACTCAAGGACGTGCGCCTGGTGCTCCAGACCGCGGAGGAATGCGCGTCGCCGATGCCGCTGGCAAGCTTGGTTCGTGATCATCTCCTGTCGGCGATGGCGCAAGGTCAGGAGAATCTCGATTGGGCGAGCATCTCGCGCGTGATCGCACGCAGCGCGGGTCTTTCGTGAAGTTGGCAGTTACTCCGCGAACGGCGGCACCTTGCGGATCAGCTTGAACTTGGGTGGCGCCCACTCGTAGAAATAGGCCGCGCAGTCCTTCTCTTCCGGACAGCCTTTGACAATCAGCAAACGGCTGTCCTTATGAAATTGCAGCGGCTCGATATCTTTGTCGGGCGGCATTTTGGCCTGCTCGATGTACTCGAGGAAGCTGATTGCCGGGAACGGGGCATCATATACCCGCCCATCTTTCGCATCGATCACCGCCATTGAAACGCAGCCCGAGCCGCATCCCCAACTCGCAATCGTGAAGTGGCCCGCGAAGTTCGGTCCCTCGGCGGCGCCCGTGCGGATCATCGTGCGGAACTTTCGCTGGCCCGCAGTCCTGAGCACCGGCGCGGCAGGCGTTCCCGAAAAAGTCTCCGTTACCGCGAATTCAGGGAATGCCGGAAGTGTGTGAGGTTGCGAATAAATGGCGGGAAATACCAGCAAGAGCAGAGCAGCCAATCTCATCTTCACCGGATTATGGCATGCCGTAGACCCTGAAAGCGTAAAATGGAGCGTTATGGGTACTACCCTGGTATCGCTGGAAGAATACCAACGCCGCCTACGAACCCGATATGGACTTCGTTGACGGTATGCTTGTGAGGCGAAATGTTGGCACTCCGTTTCACGGGCTGTTGCAGGTCATTGTCGGGGCGTTCTTCCGGGAGTTTCGCCGATCTCATCGGATCACAGCATTCACGGAAACCCGGCTGCTGGTGGATACCAAGACCAACCGTCATCGGATTCCCGATGTGATGGCGGTCGGGAGCCCTTTCCAGAAGGGCAGAGTGGTGGTGGACGTGCCCGCGATCGTGGTCGAGATCAAATCCCCCGACGATACGTTCGATCACATTGTGGACCGGTGCTTCGACTACCAGCGGCTCGGCGTTATCAACATTCTGGTTATGGACCCGGACAATCAGCGCGCATGGGTTTTCGAGCACGGCGATCTGCGGCTTCTCACTGGAAAATCCGCCAGTTTAAGTCTGCATGACCGGCCCGCGCTCGATTTCCCCTTCGGCGACATGTTTGCGGAATTGGAAGAGGGGGAGTGAGAGAATATCTCGTATATGCAAATCACCTGGCTCGGGCACGGATCGTTCCAGTTCCAACTTCCCTCTGGGCAAGTCATCCTCATGGATCCCTGGACGGATGGCAATCCGAAGTACCCCAAAGGCCACAACATTCATCGCGTCGACACCATCTGCATCACCCACGGCCACTTCGACCACATCCATGACGCCGTGCCGTTGGCCACGAGATTCTCGGCGGAAGTCGCGGCCATCTTCGAGACCTGCAACTGGCTCGAGTCCAAGGGCGTCAAGAACACGCGGCCGATGAACAAGGGCGGGTCGCAAAAGCTGGGCGATGTGACGCTGACCATGACGCACGCGGTACACAGTTGCGGCATTCTGGATGAGGGCAAGATCATCTATGGCGGTGAAGCGGCGGGGTACGTGATGCGCTTTGCGGATGGCCGGGCGCTTTATTTCGCGGGCGATACCAACGTCTTCAGCGACATGGAATTGATCCAGCAGCTTTATCGCCCGGAACTCGCGTTCCTGCCGATCGGCGACCTCTACACGATGAGCCCGCATGAAGCCGCGTTGGCGTGCCGTCTGCTGAAGGCCGCGAGGGTGATCCCCATGCATTTCGGGACCTTTCCCCCGCTAACGGGAACGCCCGAACAATTGGCATCGTTAATCTCGGGCACGGAGAGCAAGGTGTGGGCCCTGGAGCCGGGCAAGACCGTCGAATGGTAACGCCGCTTCGTTGCGAGCCGCGCGCGTAAGCAAGCGTTCCCGCGCCTTGCGAGCCGCGCGCGTAAGCAAGCGTCCCGGCACCTTGCGAGCCGCGCGTGTCAGCAAGCGTTCCCGCGCCTTGCGAGCCGCGCGCGTAGGCAACCGTACCGGCGCCTTGCGAACCGCGTGCGTAAGCAAGCGTTCCCCCGCCTTGCGAGCCGCGCGCGCAAGCAAGCGTTACTGAGGCACCGTGATGACACGAGTCTTCACTTCTGTGGCAGTCGGAAAATCCGCGGGCACCTTCTGCGTGACCTTGCCAGTCGCGGCCCACTCCGTTCCTCGCGCGAGCGTCGTTATAAACCCGACGCACGACATCGCCGCCGGGTCGTGCCCCAGCGTAGTGTGGAAGATGCGGCCTTTGCCGTAAGTCAGCACCATCAGCATGGGCTCGTCGTGTCCGGTACCGCGATTCGCCGGATCGGACCATGCCGTAGCGAGCACAGTCATGTTTTCGCCGGGACCGCGCATCTTGCTGTAGAGTTCGTCCTCTGCGTGCATCCAGGTCTGCGGCAACCCTTTGGTAATCGGATGATTCGTATCGCGCATGACGACGGGAAACGGGGTGCGCGCGCCATGGTTTCCGGCAGAGCCCGGCGTCGGATCCGACACCAGCTTGCCGTCGCGGAAATACCAGTACGGCCCGGCTTTTTCATTGCGCCCGAGCCAGCCGCCGATTCCCGTCATGAGGTTGTACGCCGCCCAATCCGGAAAGGCGTTGTCGGCCGCATGGTAGGAGACGAAGCCGCCGCCATCGCGAACATACTTTTCGAAAGCTGTTTTGACCTCTTCCGGCCATTTGTCGCCAGTTGGAAATTCGTTGTAGTTGACGATCACTACATCGAACTTGGAGAATTCCGGCCGGAAAGTACTGAAGTCGCCGCCCTTCGGAGGCGAGGTCAGGACATCCACCTTAAACAATCCGGTGTCTTCCAGAATCTTCTTCAGAACCGGCGTGGTGTGACGCCAATCGTGATTATTTTGGCCGTCGATGATCAGGGTCCGAATGGGCGTAGCGGCGAAGGCCATTTGCCCCAGCAAAACAGCCGCTCCCAGGAGAATCCTTACACTTGTTCTGCGCATGTCTCCGCTCCCCTCGGATTGTAGCGCACTGAGGACCACATGCTTTTTATTGGCTCGACGACGCTTGCGCCGCGGCTGACCGCTCGATGATCTGCAGCAGTGAGATTGAGCGGACGGGCGGCTTGCCGGGGTCGGATTTCCTGGCCTTCAACTCCGTCGCGAGCAGGTAGTCGGCCGGCCGGCAGGTGAACACCAGGATCTGTATGTTCGACGCCAGTTCGCGGATGAGATCCCGCAACCAGAGCATGCGATCGGCATCGCTCTGCGTGAGTTGATCGTCGAGCATCAGCGCAGTTTGCAGCCGTTCTGCCAGCGAGAGACGAAAAATCGTGGAGAGCTGATCGCGCGTGCCCACCGAGAGCGCGGAAACGGGGCGGGCGTCGCCGGCGGCGGAGATGGCGTGCGTCTCCAGGTCAGGTCCGAGCGAGAGGCTGCCGTAGCGGCGTTCGGTCAGCTCGGCGAAGCGTTTGGCAATCGGATCGCCGAGGGCGCGCCCCAGATGGACGCCTTCCTCGCGCTCCGCCTCCAGCAAAGTGGTGCGCAGAAGGTCCCATGCGGCATACTCGGTTTCCTTCAGGTGCTCGTCCGCGCGAGCCTGACGCAGAGCCTCCTGGGCGCTTTCGTGTCTCTGCCGGGCCACCTCGCCGCCTACATGCTGCAAGGCTCCTCGTTTGGCCTGGATCTCGTCTTCAATGCGGCGTAGTTCATCGCGCGCGGCCTGCACGGCGGAGCGGGCATCCGCCAGCCTTTCGTCGGTAACCACTTGCGGAGGCGGCGGGGCCAAGCTCAGTTCGGCCTCCACCTGACCAACCGCGGCGCGCGCCGCCGCTTCATCGAGCTTCGCAATAGCCTCGCGGCGCATGTGGATCTCGCCATCCGCAGTGGCCACGCGGTGCTCCCCGGCGCGCAGTTCCTCGGCGGCCTTGGCGCTCGCAGTCTCCGCCGCGACCCGCGCCTTCTCCGCCGCATCGACAGCCTTCTTCGCGGACGTTACTGCCTGGCCGGATTCCGTAGTCAGAGATTCGAGCTGCGTGGCGATCGCCGCCATTTCGGTCTGAATGGCGGACTGCCGCTCTTCCGTCTGCGGCAGAGACTGCTCCCAATTCTCATCCGGTCCAATCCTGGCCGCGAGTTCCTCACGCGCCGCCGCCAGCGTCTTCTGCTTCTCGATATGGCGGGCGTTGGCCGTCGCGACGTCGCTGTCGAGTTTCCGCTCGGAGGTGATCAGCTTTTCACGCTCCTGGCGAAGCTTTTCGAGCTGTACGTCCGCGGCGGGCAGATCGGCGATCCGCAACTGGCGCGCCATAGCCTTCGCGGCCGCGCGGTCGATCTGTCCCAATGCTGCCTCGGAAGCGGCGAACTCCTGTTGGCGCTGTGTCCGTTGTCCCGCCCAATCCGGCTGGTCGGCCACACGCTGGTCCAACTGCGCCGCGGCGCGGCGGGCCTCCTGCACCTCTTGTACGCGCAAGGCGGCATCCGCGACCATGCGGCCGAGGTGGTCCAGGTTGACCGCGTTTGCCCGCTCGAGTGCCGGTTCCACCTCTGCCAGCCAGCGCTTCTGCAGGCGCTCCATCTCTTCGCGCGCAGTCTGGGCGCCGCCCGTGAATACGATCTCCGCGACCTTATCGATGTCGATGCGGATCTCGTGATTGGCGCCGGCTTCGAGCGGCGTCTCTTCAAGATCGTGGGCAGCGGGCTCCGCGCCATCGCGCCGCAGGGTCAGATGGAGTTCACGCTTGGGACGAATACGGACATGCAGGCCAACATCCAGACGGGCGCTCGCGACTTGAAGCTGTTGATCGAGCTGCCGCAGGTCGGCCAGCAACGCGCCCGATGGCAGCGGCACCGCCGAGAGCGCGGCTTCAAGCGCAGCAGCCGCGGCGCGTTTGCGGGTGGCTTCTTCGCGCCACGCATTCACCTGCGCGAGACCCGTTTCGGCCTTATCCAGCGCCTCGCGGGCGGCACTCGATCGGATCAACAGAGCGACGGCTCGCAGCGATGCTTCGCGCTCCTCGGCGGCACGCAGAGAAAGCATCCGTTCGTTGTGGAGTTGCTCCAGGTCTTTCAGCGAGCGGCCCAATACCCGGCATTCGCGCTCGACCGTCTGCAAACGTGCCGACGCAGCTTGGATGGCGTGGATGCGATCCAGCGCCGCGAGCGTTCGCAAGTGGTCCGCCTGCAACTCGGCCTGTCGTTTTTCGAGCGAAGCACGCTTGAGCAGGCGCTCGCGGGCAAGGTCCTCGCTCTGGACGCGCGCGGCCTGCTCCTTCGCCGCCTGAGCTTGTTGCGCGGCCTTGGAGGCTGCAGACCGTGCTGCTTCCGCGCGCTTGGCGAGGTCTGACACCGCTGCGGCCAATGCATCGCGAGCCTGCTCCGCCTTTGCCAGGCCCGTCATCTCTCCCGAAATCTCCCCGAGCCGCAGCTTCGCCTTCTGGAGGCGGCCGAGAATCTCCTCGCGCTGGCGCCCGGCGCGGTGCCAGGCCTCCATCTGTTCCAGGATTCGCTGCGCGGCCTCGACTGCGGCACGCCGTTCGAGCTGCCGCCCGTGCAGTCCCTGCAATTCGATCTCGATGGCAGCAGTCTTCTGCAGTTGTTCACTGCATTGCCGTTCGAACTCTTCTTTTTGACGAATCGAATCGGCGATGCGGACCCAGGGCGAGTCTTTGCCTCGCCGCTTGCCGCCGTTGGCGGTAAAGGCGAAGTCGACCTGCGCCTGCACCTTTTCCAGGACCATCTTATAGGTGGGATCTTCCGCCACTGCCTGTAGCGCCTGGATGAGGCGCTGTTTTCCGGAATCGTCCGAATCTTTCGAGAGGGCTTGATCGAAAATGGCGGAGACGCGGTCCTGTTCCGCAAGCAGCGCCGTAGAGAGGAAGGTCATCGGCATGCCCTTGGGGCGCCCCTTGCCGCCGGGCGGCGCCAGTCCCCATTGCAGGATCTCACTCAGGCGGCCGTCCACCTCGCGTCCCTTGGCTTCCAGGTGAAAATCGACGCCGTCCCGGGACTCTTCCAGGAAGGCTTGCGACGCGCTGGCGAAGGTTTTGCGGACGCGCCAGATACGCTGCGGCTCGCTTTCGAAGATGAGTTCCACGTGAGGCACGCCGCTTCCGTTCCAGTTGACGAACTCTTCATGTTCGCGCGAAGAAGCTTGCAGGAGAAGCACAGCGCGGATGGCGGCCGCGAGGCTCGATTTGCCGAGGTCATTGGGGCCGTGGAGGACATTGAGTCCTGGCCCAAATTCGACCAGCGCTTTGCGGATACAACGAAAGTGTTCGACGGAGAGCGAGATCAGTTTCATCGCACCTCCGCTGTGAGTCTGGGCATCGACCGGCCAGAATGTAATGATGTGGCGCAAACACTCCTGTTTCCCGCGTCGAGACTCCTCTCGACGCTTTTCGGGCCTCCACAAAATCTGAATGACGTCCAGCGTACCTGGTGTCCATCCGAAAAGTCTCGACCTGAGCGTCGAGACGGCAAACAGGAGTGTTTGCGCCACCTCTGGCCACCAGGATTCTCATATGAGCCAGCAGGGAGCCACATCACAGGCGTGTCTCCTGGACGGTGCGATAGAGATGATAGAGCGCGCGCTTCGCTACCTCGCCATCCGGACCTTGCGTACGCGCTTGCAGACGAGCCGCCACCGATCTCAACACCTCCGGCAGATCGGTGTCGAAAATCGAAGTGTCGGCTGTATTCAACTCCAGGCCGGTACGATCCAACAACACCACTCCCGCTCTACCGTGCGCCGCCTCATTGCCCTTCAGTTCCACCAGGATCGCTTCCACGCGATCCATCTGCTTGACGGTCACGTCCATCTTCAGCGTCAACCGCAGCACGCAATCCTTCAGATCCTGCGTACAGAGCGACTCCAATTCTTCCAGACTGCGGCACGTCTCGTCGCGCCAACGCCAGCGCGCGATGGCGTGCTTCTGAATCATCGGCGGCCGTCCGTGTCGTGGGAAAAAGACCACCGCCACAAAACCGGAATCCTTTTCGTCGAATGCCGTCGCTTCTGGCGCGCCCGGATACACGGCCGGACACGTCTTCGGTGCGATCTCGCGAAACGCGTGGGTGTCTCCGAGTGCGAGGTAGGTCAAGCCACGCTGCTCGGCGGCATCCGGCGCGATAGGGAAGTTCGTCTGGTGGCCGGCCACGTCGAAAGTCGCGCCATGCACCAGGCCAATCCGGATGCGGCGATCGGACGGATCGCGGCGGGGAAGCCTGAGGGCCGGATCGTCAGCGCCCGCCTGGCTGCGGCACGGGATACCGTAGAGCACCGCCTCGTCGGAAAAGGCAAACTCGAAGTCGTCGCGGTCAATCACGTGGACCCATGACGGCAGCGCGCGGCGGAACCCATGATCCTCGGCCCACACCGATTCGGGTTGCAGCGGATCGTGATTGCCGGGCAGTAGAAACACCGGGCGGTCTCGCCAGTTGCGGCGCTCGAACAGGCGCACCAATCCGCGCCACCAGGTCTCCGAAGGCGCGGGTTCGTCAAACAGATCGCCGGCACAGAGCACCGCATTTACGGCATAGCTTTCGGCGAGACCCAGCAGTCGATCCACAGCATCGATGCGAGCGCGGGTCAGCTTGGTCTGATCTTCCTCGGTAAAGGAGGGAAATGCGCGGCCGAGATGCCAATCGGCCGTATGCAAAATTTTGAGTGCCAATTCCTCCTCCGGTCTCATTTCAAAATGAACTCCACATCCAGGATGCGGGACGCCTCTGGCGGGCGGTAGCGGCGCTGATGTGCATGCTCGCGCCACTTTTCGTACTCGCGATCGTCGCGTCTTTCCAGACGCTCGATCTGCGTTTCCAACTCGTCGATCTCCGACTGGACTTTGCGCACGCGCTCCTCGGCTTGGCCGCGCGCATCGGCGCCCAGGGCGGCATCCCGCTTGTCCTCGGCGCCGCGCAGGGTCGCACTCGCAACGGAAAGGCGGCGCCGCAAGACCATCACCTGATCTTCCACATAGCGCTCGATCTGTTCCAGGCTGCGCTCGAAATGCTGCTGTTCGTGGCTGGCGACTTCGTTCTGATCGGTGAAAAGCAGCTCCTCAGAGGCGTCCTCGAGAGCGGTGTCGAGATCGATCGCGGGCTTGAACGGGCGGCGGTCCGTGGGTGCATGCTGCAGCAGCCACTCCGCGCATTCCGCGTCGAGCGGCATGCCGTCATCTTCCAGAACCGCGATAGGCAGCAAACGGTCCACCCGTTCGAAGCCCTCGTAACGCGCCATGGTCAGGACCAGGCGGCCCCGCTTGCCCTTCGCCGAGCGGAGTTGCTCGGGGGCGCTCGCGTCCAGAGTCCACGATACGCAGAAGCGCTTTTGCGTCGCGCCGCGTGCCTCATCGACCGCCGCCCGCACCAGTTCGTGGCCCAGGTGCATCGGCGCGGCCCCGGATGCATCTTTAGCTGCGCCCACAGTCACCTTCACGCCTTCCCGCCAACCTTCCGGGAGACGTTCGGACGGGTCGAGTTCGAAGCGCACGGAGCCGTCTTCGGGCACCCGCCGGTGCGGAATTCCGCAAGCCACCAGGTATCCGGTGAGCAATCGATCGAGCTCTCCATCGAGCCGTGCCAGGCCTTCGGGCAATTCGTTCTTCAGCCGCAGGAACTTCTTAACCTGGGTATCGAAGCGCGTCTCGATCAAGCCCGCCGTGCGCGCCCAGGTCTCTTGGTAACGCTCGCGCTCCTCGCCCATCTCTTCGCGCAACCGGCGGAGTTCGGCATTGATCTCCTCCTGTGTGCGGGCCCGCTCGTAAATCCGGCGCAGGCGCGTTTCGAAGTCGCTGCCCAGTGCACCAGCCAGAAGTTCCGGAGACGATTCGGAGGCCGGCTCATGCAGCACAACGTCGGAGGCATCCAAGACCTTGCCGAACAGATCCAGCTTCCGGCTGAGGATCTCGAAGGTCAGCTTTTGCGCTTCGTTGTCGCGCGCCAGGAAGTTGATCACGGTGACGTCGTGCCGCTGGCCGTAGCGGTGGCAGCGCCCGATGCGCTGCTCGATGCGCTGCGGGTTCCAGGGCAAATCGTAGTTGATGATCGTGTCGCAGAATTGGAGGTTGAGGCCTTTGGCGCCGGCCTCCGTGGAGATGAAGACTCGCGACCGCGTCTTGAATTCGTGCACCAGGGCGAGGCGCACCGCGACCGATCGGCTGGGACGCTGTGGGGCAGGAAGTTGATCGCCCACCTCGTGCTGCCAGTGTTCCAAAGCGGCCGCGGCGCGCGGCGAATCGTTGATGCCCCGGAAAATCGTGACGGCCTCGGGCTCCAGCCCGCCGCGCTCGATCAGCAGATCGTGCAGGTACGACTGGGTCACCAGCGACTCCGTGAAAATCACAACCCGGCGGTCGCCGATGATTCGCAGAACTTCGAGCAGCGCTTCAGCCTTGCTGTCGCGTAACAGCCCATCGGCCCGGAGAATAAAGTCATGGACCCGATCCAGCTCAGCGGTGACTTTTTCGGGATCGGGCGGTCCGGCATCTTCCATTGACGGTTCGTTATCGATCTCTTCGTCATCGAGATCGGTAAAGAATTCGACAGGCTCTTCAGGCCTCTGCCCGGCGAGCATGCGCTGCAGGCGTGCGGCGACCTTGCGCAGGCTGGCGGCGAGGGCACGGATCGATGACGCCATCAGCCGGTGAAATCCGATCAGCAGCAGACGTCGCTGATTCCCGCTGAAGGCCAGGATCCGCGGTTCCAGCAAATAAGCAGTGACGTCGTCGTAGAGCGACTTTTCTTTCGCCGTCATCGCGTATTCGCGGATCTGCGCGCGGCGGGCGACGAATGGCCGCTCGAGGAAGTCCTGGGCCTGGCGGCGCAGGGTGCGCTGGACGACGGTACTGAGCCGGCTTCGCAGTTCGGCGACCTGTCCCGGCACCGCGCTGCGGTCGCCGCCGTCGCAGAAAACGTCGCGGAAGGTGCGCAGATTGCCCAGCAGCGTCCCGGTTGGCTCGACGTATTGCACCAGTCCCCACAACTCGGTCAGGTTGTTCTGGATCGGCGTCGCGGTGAGCAGCAGGACAGGAGCGCGCCGCAGAATGCCGCGCACGCGATCGGCGGTGCGCGCTTCGGTTGAGTCCTGGGTGTAGTTGCCGTGCTTGTCGTAACGGCGATAGATGTTGGCGAAGACTTCGTGGGCCTCGTCGATGACGCAGAGGTCGAAAGGCTCGCAGTCGCGCAGAATGGCGGACCCTCGTTCGCTCCCCGCCGTCTCGCGGCCTACGAGAAAGACACCGTTGCCCGAGAAGCCGCCGGATTCCAGCCGCCCTTCCGCTGCCTGAATGCCGAAGAGACGGTACAATTCCTCCTGCCACTGGCCGAGCAGCGGCTTCGGCACCACCAACAGGACCCGCGACGCCGCGCCTTCGGCCCGCAATTGCGCGATGATCAGGCCGGCCTCGATGGTCTTGCCGAGCCCCACCTCGTCGGCCAGGATACAGCCGCCTTCGGGAATCCTCTTCAGCGCGAAGATGACGGCGTCGATCTGATGCGGGTTGGGGTCGATGCGGCCCTGCCGTTGGGCAGCGGCATAGCGCTGCTGCTCGTCGGCGCGCCGCAGGCGCATCATTTGCTCGGCGAGGTAACGGCGTTGGATGGGGTGCGGAGGGCTGGTCACGCCTGGAGACTCCATTGTAAGCTACCGCTCGAAGCCGTGCTTCCCAGACTGTTCGTTTCGTTGTGTACCCGCCTTCGGTCCAATCTGCACGGGTTTGGGTGCCAGGATTTGGGGCGGGGAGAATGCAGGACCGAACCCATTTCTGTAGACGCGGAGTCGCGTGTGGTCTTCGCCGTCGATGACTTGGGAGAGTGGCACAGGAGACGGCCTTGGGCGGTGCGCGGGTCTGAGGATTGCAGACGGGTAGCACCACGACGTGGCGAATTTCGCGTGTAAGGTCCCGTAAAATAAATGCTGAGTTCGGCTTGCCCCGGCTGGGCGTCAGCCAAGCGTCTATGTGGCGAAGGAGAAGAACGTTGGGTTGCTGGCTTTTGCGCCATTGGGTCACGGAATCAGGCCGGGGCCGACGAAGATGAGGCTCTAAACATCTCCGCCCTTCCGGAGGACGCGCTTGACGAAATCTATCGAATTTATATGAGACAGAGGTTCCATCAAGTGGTGAAGACCGGCAATCCCGGATTCATTCCACAAGGCAGATAACCAGCAACCAAACCCACCTTGGAGTTGTCCATGCAAGAAGAACAAATACGGGAAGCCCTGAATCGGCACTGGCAAGCCTCGGCAGCCGGCGATCTAAACACCGAACACGACATTTACACGGACGATGCCATTTGTGATTATCCTCAGTCCGGCGAGCGAATCCTCGGGCGAAGCAATTTGCAGGCCTTGCGCAGTCATCACCCAGGCAAGCCATCGGGCTTCACCATCAAGCGAATTCTCGGAAAAGGCGATCTCTGGGTCACGGAATACACCATCACCTATCAGGGGCGACCAGCATTTACCGTGAGTATTATGGAATTCCGCGACGGCAAGGTCGTGCACGAGACGCAGTATTTCGCGGACCCGTTCGAGGCACCCGCCTGGCGGAGCCAGTGGGTTCAGCGGATCGAGTGACGCCGCCTTCGGAGCTGTCAATGCGGTGGTGAATTCCCTGCCATTGGCAAGTTCGCGAGAATCCTAGCCGTCACGCTCTCACCGCACCAACTCCACGGCTCTCGGGAACAGGATGTTGTTCTCTAAATGAATGTGGCGGTGCAGATCGCTCTCGAGTTCCGCCAATTCGTAGTAAAACGCGCGAAACGTATTGCAGGCGTCGTCCGGAGCCGTGAAGCCGGACGTCAATGCGCGCAAGCGCCCCAGCGCGTCTCCCGCGGAATCGTGCTCCATCAACATCACGCGAATCGGATTCTGTATCGATCCGCAATGGAACGTCCCCTCTTCGCCCGCAGCGAGGCTCCGCATCAAAGGAAACAGGATCATCTCCTCCTTCATCAGGTGAGACAGCAACTCTTCCTTCATCGGCCGGAAAGTTTGCGCCAACGGCACCAGAACGCCGCCGTGCGCTTCGCCATGTTTCGCGAGGATTTTCACCAGCATGGCTTCCAGGCGAGGCAATTCTGCCTTGAGATAGACGTGGTGCGTGTTGACGATGTGATCGATCAAGCTGTTCAGGCTGGCGGACTGCCAGTCGGTGGAATCCTCACCGGCCACGCCGGCGTTCGCGATTTCGTCCCGCACGGCGGCTGGATCGGCTCCGGCCTTGTGGCAGGCCTCGCCGAAGGGTACTCTTCCGCCGCAGCAGAAATCGATTCGATATCGTTCCAACACCCGAACCGAAGCCGGAAATTGCGCCGCGATTTCGCCAACAGTCTGATCTGGAGAGATGGTTACGGTCGTCATGCTTCCATGCTGACGCCTCGCCGCCCGCCGGTCAGTGACTGATGTCACCGACGAGATTTGGCCGCAAACTCTTCGCGCAGTTCCGTCAGAACTCTGCAGAACACCTCTTCCGGAAAACGTTTGCTCCCCCCGCCCGGCGTCACGTGGACAATCGGCCGCGGACGCGTCTCCACGAAGCGGCGCGCCAGTTCCGGATTCTGCTGTAACTTGGCGCGGATGACGTCCTGAATCAGCGCATGGTGCTCCGCCGAGCCGAGCACGTAGGTCGTGCCCTCGAACCTGGCCTCCGCCGTTTCCGGCCGGCCCGCCCGCTTGGCCTCTTTTCCGGACATTTTGGCGATGCTTCTCCGCACTTTCTCGTCGGGCTCGGTGAGCATCTGGTAGAAGCTCTCCACGCTGTGGTAGCGGATCGGCTTCCTACCGTAGTAGAACGGCGTGTCTGCGAAGTTGGACATCTCACGCCCGATCTCCTCGTCGGAGACCGACGCCACATTCAACGGCTCCAGGGAATCGCTCATGCCGGCTCACGCCAATTGTACCGGCAGACCGGCCCCTTTAGGCGACAATGGAACAGAACGTGCCCACCGCGATCGCTCCAGCCCGCATCGCTACTTTCGACATTCTGCGCAAAGTGGAGAAGGGCGGGTACGCCTCCGACCTGCTGCTGGCGCAGACCGCGGACTTGCCCTCTCGCGACGCAGGTCTTGCCGCGGAGATCGTCTTCGGCGTGCTGCGCTACCGGGCGCAGCTCGATTACCTGATCGAGCATTACTCGGGGCGGCGCCAAAAGCTCGACCCCGAGGTCAGGATCGCGTTGCGGATGGGCATCTACCAACTGCGTTATCTCGAGCGGATCCCCGCCCATGCCGCGGTGGGCGACGCGGTGGAGTTGGTCAAACGCGCCCACAAGCGCTCGGCCGCCGGCCTGGTGAATGCGGTGCTACGGAAGGTCAACCGCGATCCAGTGGCATGGCCCAATCGCGAAGTGGAATTGTCTTGCCCCGAGTGGCTGCTGGCTCGTTGGGAGCACGAGTACAGTGCGGAAACCGCCGCCGGAATCGCGCGCGCGGCGCTGCTACAGCCGGTAGCTCATCTCAGCAACACGGGACGCCAGCAGGATATCGGATCGCAATCGATCGTTCCGCTTCTCCAGCTAGCTCCGGGCCAGTCGTTCCTCGATCTCTGCGCGGCTCCAGGCAACAAGACCGCCCAGGCGCTCGAAGCGGGCGTGCGAGTGGTGGCCTGCGACCTGCATCATCATCGACTCGTACAGATGAAGGATCAGACCAGCGACTTGGTGATTCTGGATGGCACCCGTCCCCTGCCCTTCGGACGCCAGTTCGACCGCATCCTGGTGGACGCGCCCTGTTCCGGCACCGGGACGCTGGGACGGAATCCGGAAATCAAATGGCGGCTGACGCCTAGCGACCTGAAGGATCTGCCGCAACGTCAGTCGGCATTGCTGGAGAATGCCCTCTCCGTACTGGCCCCGGGCGGCCTGCTGGTCTACTCCACCTGCTCGCTCGAGGCTGAGGAGAATGAGGAGATTGTCGTGAAGCTGCCGGGCTACCGCGTCATCGAGACCACGCAGCGGATTCCGGGGTGCGACCCGGGCGACGGCTTCTTCGCCGCTGTGATAAAATCGGAACAATCCGCAAATGGTTGAAATCGTTCCGTCAATCCTGTCCGCGGACTTCGCCCACCTGGCTGACGAAATCGCCCGGGTCGAGCGCGGCGGAGCCAAGATGTTGCATCTCGACGTCATGGACGGGCATTTCGTGCCGAACCTGACGATCGGGCCGCCGGTCGTGGAATCGATTCGCAAATGCACCAAGCTGCACCTCGACGTCCACCTGATGATTGAAAATCCTGAACGCTATGCAGCTTCTTTTGTGCAGGCCGGTGCGAATTCGGTCTCGGTTCATTACGAGGCGTGCCGCCACCTGGACGCCACTTTAGAGCTCATCCGTCATGAAGGTGCATTGCCCGGGATCGTTCTCAATCCAGCCACCGCAATCTCGGTGCTCGCAGACGCGTTGGAAGTGGCGGACTACGTGCTCCTGATGAGCGTGAATCCAGGTTTTGGTGGACAGAAACTGATTCCGTACGTACTCGACAAAGTGCGCAAGCTCGATCGGGTACGCCGGGAGAGGAACTTAGCGCTGCAGATCGAAATCGATGGCGGCGTACACCAGGAGAATCTGGCGGACGTGGTGCGGGCGGGGTGTGATTGGATCGTCACAGGGTCGGCCGTATTTCACAGCTCAGACCCCGAAGCGACGGTTCGGGAAATGCGTCAAATCGCAGCCAACGCCACGGCAGTGAAAGTGTAAACGGGGGCGGTTACCTGCCCGGGTTGATTTGATTATGCTTCGATTCGCAATTCGTAATCTCGCCGTGCTGCTGGCAGTCACGGTTCTGCTGTCTTCCTGCGGGATCCGCAGGAAGAAGTATGCCAATCCCATCAGTAAAGACACTCAGCAACCGGACAAGGTCTTGTTCGATAAAGCCGTGGACGATATCGAACACAGCCGTTACGAACGGGCGCGGCTGACCTTGCAGACCCTCATGAATACCTACGACACCAGCGAGTATCTCGCCAAGGCGAAGCTCGCGATCGCCGATAGCTGGTATCAGGAGGGTGGCGCGCGCGGCCTGGCGCAAGCCGAGGCCGAATACAAAGATTTCATCCTGTTCTATCCCGCCATGGAAGAATCCGCGGAGGCGCAGGAGAAGATCTGCAAGATGCAGTTCAACCAGATGGACAAGTCCGACCGCGACTCCTCCCACGCGCTGCGCGCGGAAGAAGAGTGCAAGCAGCTCGTCCTGCAGTTCCCGAACAGCAAGTTTGCTCCGGAAGCGCAGCAGATGCTGCGCAACATTCAGGAAGTGCTGGCGGACAAGGAATTTCGCGTCGGCGCGTTCTATCATCACAAGGGCAGCATGCCTGCCGCGGTCAATCGGCTGCAGGGCGTGGCGAACCAGTTTCCGCTTTACAGCGGGGCTGACGAAGCGCTCTGGCTGGCGGCTGATTCCTACCGGCGCATGGGCGACAAGTTCGAAAACCAGCAGGTGGACATGCTCTCGCGCATTGTGAAGGATTATCCGATGAGCGCCCACGTGCAGGAATCGAAGACCATGCTGACCGCCATGAAGCGGCCGGTTCCGGACGCCGACCCCGTTCGCTATGCGGCGCAGAAGTACGATCTCGAGAATCGAACGAAGAAGGGTCTGTTGGGCCGCGCCTGGGAGCCGTTCGCGCAGCATCCGGACATCTCCGCGGCGGCAAAATCAGGAAGCCCGCAGATGACTGGTTTCCGTCCGACCATTCCCGCCAGCGTTCCCGCGATCGCCGCGGGCCAACAAGGCACTTCGGATGTAACGGGTACCGTGGTTTCCGACCCCACCGCGATCAACAACAATCCCGACGCGCGGCTCAACCCGGGTGCGGCGGCGACACCGGCGCCTGGGAATGTTGGAGTCACGGCGACAACTCCGGGCAGTTCGGCGCCTACGCAAGCGGTCCCAGGGACTCCTGCCGGCTCTGCACCGTCGGCGACTGCGCCGGTCGCGCCCCCCGGACAGCCCACTCAACCGATCGCCGTCACCCGCACGGGGGTCGATCTGAACTCCGCTCCGGAAGCTGACATCGCCAAGCTGCCGGGCATCAACAAGCTGATGGCCAAGCGCATCGTCGCCATGCGGCCATTTCTGTCGGTCAACGATCTCATCAAGACCGGGCTCCCGAAGAAGACCATCGACAAGCTCAAGCCTGCACCGGCTGGCGAGGCGGCCAAAACGACCAAATGAGCCGTATCCTACTGGTAGACGATAGCCCTCACGCGCAGCGCATGGGCGAGCGCATCCTCACCGAGGAGGGGTACGAGGTCGTCACGGTAAGCAATGCGGACTCCGCACTGATCCGGCTGGATGATGTGGATCCCGACGTCGTTCTGGCCGACACGGTGATGCCCGGGCGCACGGGCTTCGAAATCTGCCAATACCTGAAGATGAGTCCGCGCCACCGGCACGTGCGCGTGATCCTGACGGCTGGAGTTCTGGAGAGTCTCGACGAAGCACAGGTGACGCGCGTCGAAGGCGATGGCACCCTGCGCAAGCCGTTTGAGGCCAGCGCTCTGCTGGCCGCGGTGAAGCCACTGGCGGAAGCAGCCGCCGCTGCACGCGCGGAATCGGCCAATCCCCAGAGTGGCGCCAAAGGTAAGGCGGGAGCGGCTCCGGGAACGCCAGCCGCAGTCCCGTTCGTCGCGGTGGTGGATGCGGAACAGGTGCGGGCCGCGGTCACGGTGGCATTGGACGCGTCCATGGCTACAATAGTGGACGAGATCACAACCCGCGTGCTTGCTGCTCTTATCACCAAGAAATCCGCCGGCCCGCTGCCCGAGACCGCTCCGGCGCGTCCTCAGCAGCCCATGCCGGTCGCACCGCCGATGCCTGCCGCTTCGCCCTCGCGCGTGGAGCCGGTGCGGCGCGTCAATCCATTGAAGATTCGCACGTCCTCCATTCTAGGGTTGGAACTGGATGCGGACGCGGAGACCGCTGCGGAACCGCGATCGATTCGTCCCATCACGCGCACCGCACCAGCCACGCCCGCTCGCGAATCGCGGAATCCTTCCGGCACGCCGCCATCTTCAACCCCAAATCCGCAGCCTCCCGATTGATATGCCTGATAACAGTTTTGATGTAGTCTCCAAGATCGAGATGCCTGAAGTGCACAACTCCGTGCAGCAGGCCCAAAAAGAAATCCAACAGCGCTACGACTTGAAAGACTCCCACTCGACCATCGAAGTGGTGGAGAAAGATAACAAGATCCTGCTGGCAAGCAAGGACGAGTTCAAGCTCAAAGCCGTGATCGACATTCTCGAGTCGAAACTGGTGAAGCGCAAGGTACCGCTCAAAGGGCTGACCTTCGGCGAGATCATTCCGGCGGCGGGCTCCACCGTGCGGCAGGAAATCACCCTGCAACAGGGCATCCCCACGGAAAAAGCGCGGGAGATCGTCAAGAAGATCAAGGACAGCAAACTGAAGGTGCAAGCCTCGATTCAGGGCGATTTCGTGCGGGTCGCCGGCAAGGATCGCGACGTGCTGCAAGCCGTCATCAAACTGCTGCGCGACTCCGATTTCGGAATCGATATGCAGTTCATCAATTACCGCACCAACTGACGTGGCGCGGCGGATTGAGTCTCACTGGATTGCCGGACCTGCCGGCCGTCTGGAAGCACTATTGGAAGAACCGGAAGACCGCGAGCCCCTGCTGGCGGTGTTGGTCTGCCATCCGCATCCCCTGCACGGCGGCACCATGCATAACAAGGTGGTCTACCGGATCGCCCGCGGATTGCGGGGGGGAGGCGCGGTGGTGCTGCGCTTCAATTTTCGCGGCGCCGGAACGAGCGAAGGCAAGCACGCGCATTTGATCGGGGAGATTGAAGACGCCCGCGCCGCTCTGGCCTGGCTGCGGGAGCGCTACCCTTCCCTGCCCTTCGCCATGGCCGGTTTTTCCTTCGGATCGCGCGTGATCACGCGGCTGGGCTGCGAGATGGAGGACCCGCGCTGGCTGATGGCGGTCGGGTTCCCCACGAACTTCGGCTCGACGGAGTATTTCGAGGCGTGCCGCCTACCCAAGATTCTGGTGCAAAGCACTCACGATCAGTACGGCCCGCGCGTCGAATTGGAAGCGCTGTACGAACGCTTGCTGCCGCCCAAACAACTGGTCTGGATCGAGTCCACCGACCATTTCTTCGTGGGAGGGTTGGACGAGCTGGAAGCGGCGGCGGGAAAAGTAATGGAGCAGAACGGATAAACGAAGGTGTTGTATACTTGAGGATTGGCCCGCCTGGATTATCAGGTAGGAAACTCCCAGCAGCAACCTCCGCGCGTAGAACCAAGGAGTATCGTTTTGAAATCATTTGTCACCATATTTCTGACGCTGACAGGACTGGTGTTTGCCCAGCAGTCAGGTTCCCGGATGGCCCCCGTCAAGTTCTCGGACACGACTCTGGAGAACGGGCTTCGCGTCATCATCTCGGAAGACCATTTCGCGCCGGTCTTTGCGATCGCGGTCTGCTACAAGGCCGGTTCGCGCGATGAGCACGAAGGACGCACGGGGTTCGCTCACTTGTTCGAACACATGATGTTCAAAGGCTCGGAAAATGTCGGACCGGGCGAGCACTTCTACGACATCTTCACCAAGGGCGGCAACATGAATGGCGCCACCACCACCGACCGGACCATGTTTTACGAGGAGTTGCCCAAGAACCAGGTGGACCTGGCGCTATATTTGGAGGCCGATCGTATGCGGTCGCTGGTGATCACCAAGGAAAATCTGGATAACCAGCGGCAGGCGGTGAAAGAAGAGCGCCGCCAGAGCCTCGACAACCAGCCGTACGGGAAGACTTCGGAGAAGATCGACGGCCTGATCTACGATAACTTCGCGAATCAGCACTCCGTGATCGGGTCGATGGCTGATCTGGATGCCGCCACGGTGGACGACGTCAAGCAGTTCTTCAAAACATACTACGCGCCCAACAATGCCGTACTGGTGATGGCCGGCGATCTGGATACGAAGGAGACCCTGGCCAAGGTGAAGAAGTACTTCGCCGCCATTCCGCGTCAGCCGGCGCCCAAGCCCGCCGATCTCACCGAGCCGGAGCAGACCGAAGAACGTCGCGGCCGTTTGGAAGACAGTCTGGCTCGCGTTCCCCGCCTTGAGATCGCCTACCGCATACCCGGCGCCAATAACCAGGACACCCGCGCCCTCGGTGAAGCCGCATCGATTCTGGGACTGGGCGAGAGTTCGCGGCTGTACCAGAAACTGGTGCGGGAGAAGCAAATCGCTTTGCAGGTGGGGTGCCTGGAGGATGCCCGCTCAGGCCCCTCGACGTTCCGCGTAGTCGCCTTCATTCGTCCGGGAACGAGTCCGCAGGATGTCGAAAACCTGATCGCCGAGGAGATTTCCCGGCTGGTTGCAGAGCCCGTGTCGGACAAAGAGCTGGAGCGCGTGCACAGCGCCATTCGCAGGAGTATTCCGGCCTCGCGGGAGAGTATGCTCAGCATCGCCGTGACTCTGGCGGACGATGCCGCTCTGTATGACGATCCCAACCGCATCAACACCGAGAACGAGAAGCGGCTGGCGATAACCCCCGCGGACATCCAGAAAGCCGCGAAAACCTGGCTGCGCAACTCCAACCGCGTCGTGGTAGTGACGGAGCCCGCCGCCAAGCCCGGTGCGTCCGCACCCAAGCAGCAGTAAGGATCCACACCGATGACGAAAGTATTGGTTTTCTCTCTCGCCGCCGCCTCGCTGGCATGGACGCAAGTTCCGCCGGTACAGACAGGTCAGTCTCTGGCCGGCGTGGTCCGGCTCAACCGCGCTCCGATTTCGAATGAGGTTCTGAAGGTCAAACTACCCAGGCCCGTGGAACGGAAGCTCCCCAATGGCATCCGGCTGGTGATCCTGGAAAGCCATCGAGCTCCCACCATCTCGTTCCGAATGGCGCTTCCCGCGGGATCTCTGCGCGATCCGAAGGGAATGCCCGGCGTCGCCGACGCTACCGCGGCGCTGATCCGTCTCGGCACGAAGACTCGCGCCGCCCGGGATATCGCGGACAGTCTTGCCGATTTGGGAGCGCAGGTCAGCTTCATCGCGACGCAGAACGAAACGGCCGTCCTGGTAAGTGCCTTGACTGAGAATTTCGATGCCGCGCTGGCAATCCTGGGAGACGTGCTGCTCAATCCCACCTTCCCGCAGGACGAGTTGGACCGGTGGAAGTCGCGGCAGATCGCGAGTCTGGACGCGGCCAAGTCGCAGCCTCCGTTTCTGGCAAACGACATTTTGAGCAAGGCGCTCTACGGAGCTGACGCGCGCCAGTACACGCACCCTTCGGCAGATGCGCTGAACCAGATGACCCGCGATATGATCCTGGAGCATTACAAAAAATACTACGTGCCTTCGGGGAATCTGGCGGGAATCGCCGGCGACATCACGCCGGAGGATGCCGTTGCCAAGCTCAATAAGGTACTGGGCGCGTGGAAGGGCGGACCGGTCGCGCCGGTCGCGCTTCCCGATCTTCCGCCCATCGCCGAAAAGAAGGCATACCTGGCAGTACGGCCCACGTCAACGCAATCGTTGATTGTTCTGGCGAATCATGCCATCGAGCGCGCGAGTCCCGACTACATCCCGTGCCAGGTGCTGAATCGGATTCTGGGCGGAGGGCCCTCGTCGCGCTTATTCCGAGTGCTGCGTGAGGAGAAGGGCTACACCTACGGGATCAGCTCGAATTTCACCGCGCAACGAAATCAGAATCAATTCACCGTGGGCACGCAGATGCGTACTGACATGACCGAACCGGCGCTGACCGAGATCCTTACGCAATTCGCGGCCATCCGCGATCGGCAAGTCCCCGCGGAGGAGTTGGCGGATGCGAAAAGCGCGATCGCTGCCAGTTTCGTGCTCGGGCTGGAAAGCTCTTCGGCGGTATTGGGACGGTGGCTGGAACAGCGCGAGTACGGCTTTCCCGAAGACTACTGGGATACCTACGTGCAGAAGATCATGGCGGTCACGGCCGAGGACGTGCAGCGCGTCGCAAAGAAGTACGTACCGCTCGAGAATGTCCAGATCGTCGCCGTGGGCGACGCCACCATCGCCGACATCCTGAAAAAATTCGGGCCGCTCGAGATGGTGAAAGTCGATTAAGCCGCTACAGCTTCTCGTAGCTGACGAAGGCGAAGCGTTTCGAATCGGGGGACCAGGAATTCACGTTGATTGTGCCTTGTCCTCCGAATAATTCGAGGACCGTCTGCGGCTTCGCCGTTCCTACCTTCTTGCCGGGCATCGGCATCATGCGCAGTTGGATGTTCATCTTCCCGTTGTGATCGGTAGTGCCCTTGGGAAATGAGAGGAACAACAGAGTCTTGCCGTTGGGCGAGGGATGCGGAAACCAGTCTTCCCACTCGTCGCTGGTGACGCGTTCCGCCTTGCTGTCGTTGGGACCGGCGCCGTCGGAAGGCATCCGCCAGATATCCCAGCCGCCGGACGCGCGATTGGAATTGAAATAGATCCATTTGCCGTCGGGTGAATAGTCGGGGCCGTCATCGTAGGCCGGATCGGAAGTGAGATGCTGTTCACTGCCGCCGCTGGCGGGGATACGGAACAAGTCGAAGTTGTTGTTCCTCTGTGCGACGACTGCCAGCCATTTGCCATCGGGCGACCATCCATGGAAGTAACTGGGCGGGACGTTGGTCACCTGCCGCCGATTCTTGCCATCCGCCGAGACGATGTAGACCTCCGACCCGGGCGCCGTTCGCGACGATGCGGAGAACGCCAGCGTCTGGCCATCCTCGGTGAACCCGTGGTCGTTGTTGCATCGCAGATCGTCACCAACCTCGAGTTTCTCGGGCTTCGCACCTTCCGAATCCACCGCCAGTTTGTAGAGAGCGCCGCCCGAGTTCACTAAGAGGTATCGGCCGTCGACAGTCCAGTTGGGCGCCTCCCACGTCTCGTCCGCGGTATAGATCACGCGCACGGACTTGGTGGCGAAGTCGTAGACGGAGATCTTGCTGCGATAGCGGGTTTGCGGGCCGCGCTGCGGGGCGGGCGGAGGCTCGATGCGGACATTCGAGAAGACGGCCGTCTCCAGAATATTCGCGTCGTGCGAGCAGACACCGAGCCCCAGGTAGACCGGGTCCTGTAGCACGACGGTGGCGGGGCCACTGCGCGTCAACTCTTCGCCAGGCTTACCGGCATAGATCTGGAATTCGTTTCCATGTCGTTCCAGCCGGATCCGCACGGGGCCGGTCACGGTCGAACGGACCTCCTGGGTGATCGCCGCGGCGGTGGGCCGGTATTGCAGGGAGGTGAGACCGTCGCCATGCAGCGCGACGTCGGCATAGGGCGAATCGGGCGTGAGACTCTGGCGGACCATGAGCATGGCCTTGCGATGCGCGACTGCGCCTGTCCCGACGAACTGCACGTCGGCGGTGATGGTGACATCGCCCGACACGCGCCGAAACAGAAACTGGAACGCGTCGGCGTAGGCCCAGACGTTGGCGCCGCCTCCGGTGATGCGGTATTCGCCGGAACTTGCGTTGAATTCTACTTTGCCTTTGACGGGGGTGTCACCGACGTCGCTGTGGTTCTCGAAGACACCGGTTCCGGTTCCCTGAGCGGCCGCCAGTCCGGCGGAGAAGAGAATCAGGGCGAGTGGTCGGATCATGGGAATACCTCGCCCACGATTCTAACAAGGAGCAATGCGGGGACGAATTCAACCGCGCTGACCGACCGGTGACGGCAATGGAGACCCGGGTCCAGGAGGCGCCAACAAAGCGAGGAGCACTACCAGCAGGAGAATCAATACGGTCAGAGCGTCAGAATCGATCACGGTTCCTCTTTCAACCTACACCGGAATCGCTGCCCAGGAGTGGTCCGGACACAGCATGACGAGCAAGAGGAAGAACGGCTGGGTGATATCCTGTAGGGACTTGTACATCGTAGCACACTCGGGCGGCGCCGCCCAAATCGAAGTTTGCGATTGGAAGGCTGTGTTAGACTGATTGGAGTGTCCGCCTCTGCCCAAAGGGAGGCGATAACGCGAAGCGAATCGGGGCGTAGCGCAGCCTGGTAGCGCACCTGCCTTGGGCGCAGGGGGTCGGGCGTTCAAATCGCCCCGCCCCGACCATAGTTTTCAGTGGGTTACGACTATTCTTTGGGAGTTGGACGGTGCATTTCGGTGCACATTGTCGAGAACGTGCAGCTAACGCAGGAGATTTGGCGCTCTTGCTTTCAAGATCGCTGTGCCCTGTTCCTGAGACTCCGGTCATTCACTGCCCCAAATGAAGAAGGCGAGTAGGCCGGGCGCAATCCACCAACGCATCGTGGACGTGATGAAGCGGTTCCCCGATGGAATCTCCGGTGGTCAGATCCGGCAACAACTCGAAAGGGAAGGTCTGCGGCCCGAAGATCAAACCCACCTGGACCGCCGCAAACGAGACCTGAAGAAGTGGTTCATCATCAAGACGGTCGAGTCCGCACAAGTCGTCAACGGAAAGTCGAGGAAGGTCACACTCTACAGGTATGGCGGCAAGCGCAAGGACATCACCGACGAAGGCGACGTCAGCATCCGTGTCAAGGCCGAAGTTCTTCATGCCGCTCATGGCCGCTGCCAGATGTGTGGAAAAACCGTTGCCGAAGATGAGATCAAGCTCGTGGTCGATCACAAGAAACCAAGGGCGTGGGGTGGCACCAATGATCGTGAGAATCTGTGGGCGATCTGCGTGCCGTGCAATTCCGGGAAGAAGGCGTACTTCAACTCGCTTAACGTGACCGACGATTTCATGAAGAAGGTGACGGCGCACGAGAGCATCCACGTCCGCATTGGTGAGACGTTGAAGGCCGTTGGCATCGGTAAGCGCACCCCTCCTGAAATCCTCGAAGTGGTTGCCGATCAGGAAGACTGGCACAAGCGGCTGCGGGAACTACGCTATCCGGTGATTGGTTGGGCGATCAACACCATCGGCTACAAGACCGAATCTGGCAGGAAGAAGGTCGATTACATCCTCCGCAGCTACAAGGCGTGGCCGGAAGACCCTACCGGCAAGATCCGGCGCTTCGAGCGGGACCGGGAGCGCAGGAACAAAGGCGAAGACGACTAGCGTACAGAAGTCTGGACTACGACCCGTCTCTAGCCAGGAACTTCTCCAGCCTCTTCCTTAGTTTCTGATTGGCGGTCTCGCATTCCCAAATCACCATCGTTTTCCAGCCCAACTGTCGAAGCGTCTGCTGGTTCGCTCGATCTCGTTGAACATTGCGCTCCAGCTTGGGAAGCCAGTAGTCGAGCCTGGATTTTGGGACGTGGGAGTCGATGCACTTGCCGTGCTGGTGCCAAAAGCAGCCTCTTACTTCAATAATCTTCTTCAGTCGAGTGAACACAAGATCGGGTTTGCCGGGGAGCTTTGCTACGTGCAGCCGGTAGCGAAACCCCATTCCATGAACCATGCGCCGCACTGCCATTTCAGGAGATGTGCCTGTACTCCGAATTTGGCTCATGTTCTCTGAGCGGCGTTCTGGAGTGAGTTTATCCATCACACGGCCAAATCGAGAGGAAGGTCTGAAATGTCTTTCAGACGCTTGCCGTTGATCATAATGTTTAGGGCTTCTTCCGAATCGGACAATCCCAACTCTTTGACCGTTTCTCGCAATTCAGGTAACGCAAAGTGGTAAACGCAGTCGATATCGCCGCCGCCAAGTGCGATTGAAGCCAATCGGCTAGGAAGGGGTTCGCCAGTCACGACTACTACATGCGGGAGCTTACCACGGCGGTTTCGGATCAGGTTGAGTGCTTCCGAACGTGAGTTCTGTGAACGGTCACTGCGAATCGTCAACTTGCAGGATACGCTGGCATGAAGTAGTGGCGATCCTCCGTTGCTCTTCCGCAAACTGGACATCAATGCCACAGAGTTATCGACCAGCGGGACATCACAGTTGATCTCATCATCGCTTACCAACTGTCGGAAGATCACCACGTCAGGTTTGATGATGTAGTCGCTTCCAAGCGAAGCTGCTAGTTCGGAATTCTCACTAGCAGCTTTTGCTATTGCGATCAGATGCCGGTATTGCTCGAATTGTGCGATTTTGATCAGCCTCTTGAAATCCTTTACGACTTCCTTTCTCTTCACTGGCTTGTCCTCTTCGGTTGGTTTCTCACCGATCTTCTGGACCATCCAGTCGCCTGGACGCAGGTGATTGAGCTTAAGGAAGGTCTCCCGAACAAAAAGGGCCGTGGCGATTTCAAATTCATTACCGGCAGTCTGGCCCTTCAACTTCACACCCGGAGTATTCAGCCCAATGCGTCTCGCAATTCCAAGGGCAATCGCCTTGCTTGCTTTGTTCCCCTTGTCAGCGTTGCTCAGAACGCCCTTGTCGAGTCTGAGTACTCTTTCTTGCAGAACTGCGTGGAATCGCCGCCTTGCCGTCTTGAATAGAGCTTCTGGCCTTTCGGTCATCCAACTACCTGCACTAGACGTTTCACTGACAAGCACTGACGCAAACTCTCTGCAACCGCCTTCGCAAACGGCGGTGGAAACGCATTGCCTACCTGCCTGTACGCTGCCGTTTTACCGCCGCTGAAATGCCATTCCGGTGGGAAGCCTTGGAGCAGTGCGACCATTTGAACCGTCAGTTTGGGCATTCCGTCGATTGGAAAATCCGGTCCAGGCGCATCGTTGGCGATTCCAATTCCATCGACGCCCAACGTTGCCCATGCTCGTCTCGCTCTCGTCGGACCAAGATCAGGTCCGCCATGTTTGTGAGAGCCACCAACGATGGTAGGAGCTATTTCGTCTGCCAACTCTTTCCAAGCGTCTGCCCCTTTCCAGCCGTTTGCCTTCATCAATTGGTATAGCTTCTCTCCAACTTTGGGTGGATCACCCTTCGATTCTTCCGGCCAGTAGAAGTGATCCTTGTATTCGTGGCGGAGGGCAACGAATACGACTCGTGGGCGCAACTGCGGAACGCCGAAACCGGAAGCGTTCATCAGCCGCCATCCGGTTTCGTATCCGAATTTGCGAAGCTCACCGCAGATGTAGAGGCGGTAGTCACGGAAGATCGCTTCGTAGATGCCCCGGACGTTCTCGATCATGACTGCCTTTGGCCGGATCTGGTCAACAAGCTGAATCATGGCCGGGAACAGGTTGCGCTCGTCCTTTTTGCCCAACTGCTTCCCGGCGACAGAGAATGGAGGGCACGGCAACCCGCCAGAGATGATGTCCACACCAACGAAGTCAGCCGGGTTGAACTTGGCCGGATCGTCTTTCGTCAAATCGTGCTCGATGACTCTCCATCCAGGCCGGTTGAGGCAGAGCGTGGCGCAAGCGTGTTTGTCGAGTTCGACAAGGCCAGCGTGGTCGATTCCTGCCTGTTCGTAGCCAAGAGCCTGACCGCCACCACCGGCGCAGAGTTCGAGCGTGGTTAAACCGCTCATCTTTTGGCGATACTTTTCCGCCAACTTCCTGGGTCCAGGGAACCACGGATTCTCGCTCATCTCCGGGAACAGCACCGGAGGACGCTCCACGATTTTCAGCCGCTTCTTCACATTTTTGCTTATCGGCGTCTTAACGATCTTCCTTGAGCCTGTTCGCACGCTGGTTCGCCTCTCTCTGTTCCCTGCACTCACTGTTTGAAGGATGTTGCCGTCCGGTGGTCCCGGATATTGTCGTAGCTGACCGCCAGTTCCATCCCAAGTCGCATGTCCGTGAGGACGATTGGCTCGTTGTCCAACTTCCCGAACACCAACCGCCGCTCATCGTCGGAATCGTCTACCAGAACCCAAAGCCATTCGCTCTCTCCGCTGGCTTCATCTCGAATCTCCACCTTCACAAAATCGCCATGCTTGTACCTTCCCATCACGCAGTCTCCAGAATCTCGTAGGCTTCAAGCACTTGCTCAAAATACTCCTGCACCATGTCTTCTGGATCGTCAGGCCGCTCCGTGTCCATCTCTGCATCCCAATTCTGTTCAACGTATTCCCGCAGCGCTGCTTCTGCTTCTTCACGGTTGGCATGTTCGCTGACAGCGGGAGACCGCCCCGCCCACGAATTGTTGCGCTCCCGGATTGTGAGAATGAATGGCACGTTCAAAATCTTCCCCGTCCAAATTCTGCCAGCCCGTCCACATGCGCCCACACCGCTGCGACCTGTTCGTCCGCTATGGCTTCGAGTGCATTCTCGTTTACCAGCACGTTCAAGCCGATGACGGATTCGATGACGGCTGCTGCGTCCTGGCCGTGCTCCCTGCAATACCGGCTGAGATCTTTGTTGGCCTTTGCCCGTAGTTGCCGCTGCGCCGTTCGCAAGGCGTTGGCCGGATCGGTGGCGAAGATGCTGCCCGTGTAGGCATCACCGTACTGTTGAACCGGCTCCACATCGAAGAACCCATATTGCGGGTCCGAAAATGGGTTGTGGATGAAAAACCCGTTCCACTCGAACCCCACGCCACCATCCAACCCGTGCGTGATAACGATTTCGTAGTTGATTGCCGCCGTTTTACGGACGAGTTGGTCAGCCGTCATGCCGATTTCGCTCCAGCCGGTTCCAGCCGGTCCGGGTGCACTTCGACTTCCGTTCCATTGTGCAATCGGACAATCGCCACTCGCCACGGCTTCGTTGCAGACCGGCGTATGTCAACCATGACCCCGTTGATCCCTTCCAGCCGCCAAGGATCGCAAAACGAAACAGCTTCACCTGGAATAGGCTGCTTCATCGAAGATGCTCCAGAACCCTGTCGCCGTATGCGGTGATGGTGCCAACCAGCCCGTCTAGCTGGAACTGCTGATCGTGGCGGCTGCACAAAGCAATGTCGATATCGCAGCGTTCCCGTTCGGAATCGCCGTTCCAAGGCACGACAGCTACGTACTCCATATGGGTCGCCGTCCAGCAGCACGTTCCAACTTCGCACACCACGTGCGGCAACCTGTTCATCACGCCTAGCACCGAACTGTCCTTTGGGGAGGCTTCATCATTTTACCGCTGTTTCGCCAGCCAATCCCGCAGCATGTCTTCGATTAGCCCGCTCATCTCCTGCCCCTTCTCGTAGAGCTTCGCTCGAACCCTGTTCCGCAGTTCGATGGGTAGGTAAATCGAAGTCTGCGTGTAGTCCGCACTGCTGTGCTTTCCGGGTTTTCGGCCCCGCTTGTTCGGCTGAGTGGCCTCGCCCGGAACCACTTGCGGATGCTGGTTTCCCTTTCGAGCAGCTTTGGACGCTGGCCGCTTTGCGATTGTAGCGTTGTGCGTATTCACTCCAGTTGAATACTCAAAAACCCAAATACCTATTGTACTAGCGCTTTGTTGAAAAAGGCAATACTTCGGGCAGTCGGCCGTCGCTGCTAAATGCGGTTTTCGCCGCCCGTTTTTGTGGTAGTGGCGCTCTTCGGGTTGGCGCTGCTGCTTCAGCGCTCCTTTTGCCCCTTCATCCTGTCTTCAACACGTACCGATACGGTTCCAAAGCCGCCTTCCCGCCCACCTTGGACATGTTGATCCCAAGTTTTCCGTTATCCAGAGTCGTTACGGGGACATGCCAATACGATCTGTCGCCCCGTTCCGTCATGTTCAGGCTTTTCTTGTTCTTCTGAAGCCACGAATACGGTACAGCGAAGGCTTCGTCCCGATCCATGCAGGAGAGAATGAAGAAGCTATCCTTGCCTTCAGACAAGAACTGGTCCCACTTCGGGTGGTAGGCATACCAGTATGGTTGATAGTCGCCTTTTGTCTGGTATCGCTTCGACACGGCGCAGCATATCCGCAATTGCTTGTCGGGACTCCAGAAGAGCGTGCGGCTGCGCCTTACAAGCTCTTTGCCCCTAGCGGCGGCGAATGCATCTACCGCTTGTTGACGTTTCGCATTAAGAAGCTCCGGGTCCGTGCGGATCTGCTTACCGGCTTCATGGTCTTCACTATCGGACGGACCTTCCTGTTCGCCGCCCTCCTGGTTCTCTACGTCCAACGCCGTCGTGAAGATCACGTCAATGATTTTGTCGATCTTTGTGTACTCGAACGGTTGAAGGAGTTGCCGAATTTGGTGGATGGTGGCGGGGTCATCCGACTTTTCCTTAATCTGGACCAGTTTCATCAACCGCTCCACACTGATGAGCCTCATGTCCCACGCATACCGGGAACCCCTCACCTGCGCTTCGAGAGCACCCGTGTCTTCCCGACCGACGATGATGAGGATTGAAGCGTTGCGCTGGACCTTCCCGTCACCGACGAGACGTTCCTTATAGTCGGCCAGCTTGTCCAACGAGACCGTCACGTAGTCGGTCGTTTTCGTCTCGATGATGAGATCGGGGAGATCCTTGTAGCGCCAGATTCCGTCGAACCCAACGGCGTTCTTCGTCCCTTGATATCGCCCGTTTTCGACATCGAAGTCTAACCGCCGCCCAAGTTCGTTCACGATGTCCTGAAGGACCAACCCGCTCTTGTTAAATGCCGTCTCCAGACAGTGCCGTGCGTAGACCGAAAGCCGTTCACTTGGAGCGACCCTCAAGAATCCACGGAATTCTTCCGAACATGGAGTGGCGTCCCGGAGAGCGCCGTCTCCAGCTATGGAAACAACCTGCTCGATGTTCATTCCAAGGACTTCTTCTTTGTTCGACTTCCAGATCTTGAGCAGTGCCATGACGTTTTAGCGGTTGACGGACGCCAATTCCTTTTCGAGTTCTTTGCGGTGGCGCTCGATCATCTCCACCAGAAGTGCTGATACGCTGGCACGGCCACCCTTCGTTCGTGCCCTCTCAAATGCGACTCGATTTAAGAGTGCCCACAGATCAGCGGGCAGGTGAAGGCCGGTTGTTTTGTAAGGCCGTTCCTTCGCTTCGGATGGCGGTGTCCGCTTTGCCATAGAGCACCAGTTTACCTCTTGCCAATTGTCGATTGGTGAGATATCGTGCCGCCAATGTTGCTATCTTGCTACACTCCAAGCCGGGAGCCACGAAATGCCCGAAGACGATTCCATCAGACGAATGCCGATCAAGGATCTCCGTCAAGAGGACGGCGCACATGAACTGGCGACATCGCCGGAAATGGAACCCTACCTTCGACTCATCATGGCGCAAATGCAGGGCGGCGACATCACGGCGGAAATGGAAGCCCTTCGTCAACTGCCGCTGGAAAAGCGGTACGTTTGGCGAGTGGCGTCAGCGTTGAAATGGGCGTTTGCAGATTTGGAGACGGGGAGTGTCACCGTCGATAAGGAAACCCTGACGCCAGCGGATTTCGGCAAGGTGATGGACCTTCTGAAATTGCGGCCCGTACAGTTCTGCCTTTTTCTGAAGGCTCTCGTGGGCGTTGAGGACATGCAGCGGATGATGGTCCAGGCTATCGGGATGGCGAATCAGGCGTGAGTGCTGCGGATTTGGAACATCAGCTATGGATGGCGTGCTGCGGAAAATCATAGCGACTTTGCGGTGATGGACGGGGTGCCACGAGATTGGATCGCAATGCAGATCGTTGACGGAATCGCACCAAACCACACGACGCCCCGGATACATATGAAGGGGTACTTTCGGAAATGGCTTGCTTCGGTGATCCGTTCACAATGGAGTCCTTTCATTATCCGTGGTGGAAGGATTCGATGACCGCAATTTGCAACCTCGCAACACCCGATGGTTTTGTAATTGCGGCAGATGGTCTCGTCCGTCAAGACGATCCAGCGAAGACCGTACTCTGCGACCACGCCCAAAAAATTATCAGCATACCCACTCCCTGTGGGGCACTCGCATGTTCGTTCGCTTCATATGTCATGTTGTCTCCCAAAGACAGCGATGAACTGACTTTTGACTTTCGTGTGGAAACCGCAGCAGCGGCAAAGGAAATTTCCAAAACAAAGAGCCTCCATTCATATGCAAACCGGTTAGGAAAGCTCTTGAAGGCCCGTTTAGAGAGCGCAAGACGTGAAGAGAAGATCGGCCCTTATCCGACGAAGAATCCGTTGGTTGCACTGTATCTGGTGGGCTACTTCAATGACGAGGCGTGTCACGTACAGATCAAGATAGAAACGGAGGATCAAAAGGTGCGACCAGCTAGAGTCTTCCCCATCGAACTCAACCAACCCGTTGACCGCCAAATACACGGACCGAAGCCAGTCTACGATGCCATGTTTGAAAACAATGATGAGCGGTTCAGACAATATCGCACCGAAATAGAGGATTTTGGCACCGCAATCCATGCGGCAGAAAAATACATCCTTGCCTTTTGCGACCCGGCAGCGCTTGAGCTTGATGAGAGATGCCGTGGGATTGGCGGTAGGGTTCACATCGCTACCGTGACTGCGCTGAATGGCTTCCAATGGGCGGCAGGATTTGAGCCGAATCCAATTTTGTTCTGATGGTCTGAGTAACCAACCGCACGGGCTGTAGTCCGTTGGAGCGCTGTTCCGCTGCCGCTCACTTCGCCGCAGCCTTCGCCGCTTTCGCTGCTCTCGCCTTCTTGAGATTTGCCACGAGCTTCGCCTTCGCCGCCGCCGAAAGTTTGCGCTTGGGTTTCGCCGGTTCCGGTGCGGTAGATTGAGCTTCGCCACGGACGTTCGCCCATCGGCGCTGTTGGGCTTCTTTCATTCGTTTCCGGGCGGCTGCGGAAAACTTTCGGCGCTTCCGTCCGGGTCGCTGTGCGGCGGCATTCTCCGTGGAGCCACCCGGCACCACGGCCCGGAGTTCTGCAATCTTGGCGTCGATGCTGGCCTTCTGGATCTCGAAGCCTTCAATGGCGGCGGTGATGATTTCGGCGGTGAGTTTGAGCGGCATGTCAGCCTTTCGTAATCATCCACGGTAACGCATTTCAGGCTATTCGTAGCGGTATTTGCCGTCGTTGTTCGGGTCATTCAAGACTGCGTTTTCTGGAACACGTACAAGAAGACTGCAACGCTCAAACTTGCCAGCAAATGGATTAGTGAACCCAACACTATCATCGGAGCAATGGCACCAGCGAGAAGAGCCGACACGTCACCGATGAAGCCCACCGCACACACAATGGTGAGCAAGCTCATGCCGATAAACCCGAACAACGCCGCATTCTTGAGGGTCATGGCGGGAGTATACACCCTACGCTTCGAGGCAAGGAGTCCTTTTGGGGAGTCACAGCCGGGGAAGTTGGGGTATGGTGTCAACCTGAAATGTTTTCCGGGAACCACTTCGCCGGTAATGGCGGAAAGGACCCCTTTCCGAAAATTTGCAGCCACCAGAAACTTTTCGGATTCCTGGCCCGTGGAATCTTAACGGAAGTACCTTTTCCGAAATGTTTTCCAGGCCGAATTTCCCTCCCTCGCTACGGGCGGGCCGGGTTAGTATAACGGCTGCGGATGGGAACCCATTTCTGAAAAACACTGCGGTGATGACGTGTGGGTCTGGTCAGTTGGCCGGTTGCCAAGGAACACAACCGAAGATCGGGCTATCCTTTCAATTCGGACTCAATATGCAGAACGAAAATCGGAACGAATCTCCGGTAGGTCGCTCACTTGAAGAATTGACCGCACCCCGGCCATTCGGGATGCCGCCGCCCGATACCTTCGATGGCGTGTTGCTTAGAATCGAGGGGCAGATGCGATGGTGTGTCCCAAGCGAAATCCGCAAGCGGATTCGCATTGCCAGAGATTTGGCAGTCTATGGAGCCTTCTGCTACGACTTCATCACCGTTTCGGTGTTTTGGTCCTTCACCTGTGTCGAGATGGCACTGTGGGATAAGTTCATCGAACTGAATCCGGGGCCGCTGCCGGTTGTCAAGAAAAACCAGCAGATGACGATTGCGCCGAAGCAGTTGCCGGGGAATCTGCGGTACGGTTGGCGTTTAGTCGCAGTGCCGAAATTCAACGGCAGCTTTCGTTCCCTTGTGGAGTGGGCGACCGACCAAAGGCTCGTTCCAAAGGACGGATCGCTGGATGCCATCGTGAATTTGCGAAACTCATTTGCCCACCCGTTTGGGTTCAGTCCCGTGCTGTCGCCGCCGATGGCAGTCGATATCTTTCAAAAGGTGATTGAGATCGTCAATCATCTTTGGCCGTTGGAACTTCCGCCCACGAGTGGAACACTGATTCCGGCGCAAAAGGACTAGAACCAGCACACCGCCCGATGGCTTCATGAGTCCTTCTTGGGCCTAGAACGCTGAAGCTGTGCAGCGTCACCCATAAGCTTCTGATCCGATAGCGCCGTGGTGATCTGTGGCCGTGGAATCTCGACCACCACTCCGGGAGCGACTTCAACCTTGTCTGGAATCTCTCGCCAATCCTCTTCGGTGCCCCACTGATCTTGGAGCCAACGCTTCAGATCTGTGAAGTCTCGCAGACGGAGGAACCGGGCGTTCCGCTCCTGTTCTGCCGTCCAGATGGCGTCTTTAGTGAATGCGGTATTCGTTGCCAGAAGTCCGACTCCAAAATAACGGGAGTCCTTCCAGGCCAGCAATCGATCCACTGCATCCCGGCCCGTCTTCTGATCGCCACGGTGATGCTTCATTTGCCCTGCGATCACGACGGAGCCAAGATTTGCTGTTCTTGGGACGGCGATGAGGTCGATACCACCGTCTTTCCGATTCGATGCGCCGGTCAGGGTGACGCTGTAGCCCATTCGGTCAAGCCGATTCGCAACGAATCGCTCGAACTCGTCGGGCGTGAGTGATCGAAGCCGATCCGGATCTTCCTGGAGGAATCGCAATAGTTCAGGGGAAAACTCGACCACACGGACAAGGGCTGTCTTTGGCGGGCAGACGAGGCCAAGGGCCTGGCACCAACGGTACAGGACTTGCGAATTTGGCGGAAGTGCCGTCTCAACTTCCCAATCGGCCAGAGTCCGGGACGGAATGTCGAGACTACTGGAAATGCCTTCTATGGTGCTGCCGATTGCCAAACGAACCAAACGGAGTCCTCGACAAATCGAAGCTATTACTACTTCCTGGCCCTCCGTCCCGCAGTTGTCGTAAACAACCAGTAGCGCAAGGAAAGGTAGTAGGGTTGTGTCCTTTACAGTTGGGACAGGAGCACCAGAATGGAGAATGCCCTTGATCTCAACCACCACTTCGGTTCCAGGTAGCGCAAGGCTGTGAAGATAAGAAGTAGGATCTGAGACCGGCGAATTAAAGAAGTCCGACAGGGCACCTGATGACATTCGATGGATTTGAGCATCGGTGCCGGGTATGTCAGCGAGTCGCCGGTCCCACAGGATAAAATCCTGCCAAATTTGAGGGCGTCGATTTCGCTGTGTCATCGAGCCGATTGCTCCTTCGCCTTCCTCTCCGCTGGCCCGATCACCTTATCCATTAACACAGCCAGCAGTCGGTCCTGATCTTCGTACAGGTAAGGCTCAAGCACCCACGGGTAGTGCTTGAAGTGCTCGAACATGCCGTATTCCCGTTGCGATGCCAAAAGCAACGGCTGGACCGGAACAGACGGAAGCGCCGGGACTATCGCCATCAACTCCTGCGGAATGCTCTTGGCGTCCGTGATGTCAGCGACTACGAAGCGGGCCATGTGTGCCAGTGTGGAGACGGTTTCGGTGATGTCCCGATTCGAGGGCTTGTCGAAATCGAAGAGCACGGGTAGGTAGTCTCGCTTTCGGAGTTCTTCCCGAATGGTATCCAACACGGCCTTGCGCTCCGGTGTAAAGCGGCCAAGGATGAGCACCAACTTTGAAGTGATGGTGTCGATGACATGCCGGATGGAGGCATTGTTGAGCAATAGGAAAATGACTTGAGCTACCTCAATGTTATCTACCGTGATTTCCGGTTCCGATTTCGGCGTTATGACGATACTGCGCCGTTCTTCTGGCTTGCCAACGAGGTTCCACACAGAGCAGCCGTACACAGAGCATCCTGTCAATCTCGTCCCCTAAACATCCGATGCAACCAGCCGTCCGAATCTCAGGTTTGCTCCACGAAGGTCGGCTCCAACTAGGCTGGTGCCATTCATGTTCGTACTGCTCAGATCAGCATTGCGGAGGTCGGCCCCGTCGAGAGCGGCCTTCCAGAAGGAAGCTCGATACAGATCAGCATCGTGAAGATCCACTCCAACCAAACTGCGTTTGATGAGATCCGCCCCACGAAGGATAGGTTGCTCTGATGGATGATCTTTTCGCCAGGAATTCCATTCGTTGACCCCTGCGTTCAGAATCCGCAGGTGCTCTGGATTTGCTTTCTTGTTTGCCATCGTATGCCGGATCAAAAGTTCTGCTAACGTCCGTTCTCCTAAAAGTGCCTTCGCAATGGCACGGTATCTTCAGACCCGATTGTAAACCCGGCAATTTTTTGGCGACCGTTGACAATATGTACGAAAATAGTGTACGATAATTACCATGCGTTGCGCCATCTACGCCCGTGTCAGCACCACCGATCAAACTTGCGAGATGCAGCTACGAGAATTGCGGGAATACATTTCTCGTCGTGGTTGGCAGAATGGCGGCGAGTACATTGACACCGGCTTCAGCGGTGCGAAGGCCAGCCGCCCCGCACTAGATCGGTTGATGGCCGATGCCGCCAAGCGCAAGTTTGATTGCGTGGCCGTCTGGAAGATCGACCGTTTTGGCCGCTCTGTGCTCCATCTGAATCAGCAGTTGGCGGCGCTGACCGGCCACGGGGTGCGCTTCATCGCCACCAGCCAGTCGCTCGACACCGACGAAAAGAACCCCACCAGCCGTCTTCTTCTTCAGATCCTCGCCAGCGTTGCGGAGTTCGAGCGAGAGATGATTCGGGAACGAACGCTATCCGGCATCAGGGCCGCTCAAGCTGCGGGCAAAGTTGTGGGCAGACCGAAGCGGGTGTTTCGGCGTGACGAGGTTGTGCGGCTCCGGGATGTGGAAGGGTTGTCCTGGCGGGCCATCGGCAAGAAACTTGGCATCCCGGCGATGACGGCGCTGGACAGCTACCGGCAGTCAGGCTGTACGGAAACTGTGGCGTCGGAATCGCCGGTTTCCAGTGGAAAACGAAAGAAGAAGATCGCCGCCGCATAGCTGTACGAATCCCAAGGTTTTTCGGACAGTCACGTTGCCCTGTTTGATTCTCAACACGTCGCACCAGTATGGTTGTGATTGGCGTCCGTGGTGGGCTACCAAAAGCACAGGAGTACCGCAAATGGCGTTGATCTTCAAGAAGGCTACAGAATATTGGCGTAAGGCTCATAACGTAAAACAGCAAGCCGCTGTCTTTTCCGGTCTCAGCAAGAAGCAACTCTCCGTCTATCAATCTTGCTTGAAAACGAAGTACGGCGGTCTCTCAATGTTCCAGTTTCGAGACCTTTGGTCGCTTGCTGACGGAAGGTGCGTCATGTGCAGAAGCCCTCTTGCTCAATCCAGCAAGGTCAAGAAGCATTCGTCACCGCACGTCGAGCACGTGAAAGATGCTGTGGGCCATCTGACGGTGTGGTCGATTACTTGTAACGGCTGCAATGTCGCTCTTGGCAACAAGCCCCCAAAGCGTTTGCTGCAAGTCCTCATCTACGCAGTTCTGACTCGCACAGGTGACTGTCAGAGAATCGCTGACACCCTCAAGTGCTTCGAGGGCATCTTGGCGCAGGTTAGGGAAGCCGTTCTGGAGGTAGAAAAGGAAAGGGGAGAGGGCAAAGGCGTTCAACCCGGAGACGTGGCTGAAATTCTGGAAAAGACTTCTGCAACGCTGGCAACAGTAGATGTGGCGACAGCATCATGACCCCTATGTTCTGTGGCTCTGCGGGACAAAGCGGATGAACGTCCGCTACATCGCCTGCTCGTCCATAGCGACATCAGTCTGAGCGCTGCCGTTGCCGCCCGTCCCGGCGTCGAGGTCTATCCAAACCCGATCTCTGCGATTTCTGAGCCTTAGAGTTCCTGCATGGGCTGGCAGTCACACAGGGACGTGTGCCTAGCTGTTAATTACGCCAATGCTCAATCCTCCGATCCCGACATTAACGCTGCCGATACACCCTGCGGCTTGTCTTCCGGGCACCAGAGGGCTATCGAATTGCGGAGCGTCTTCAGTACCAGATATTCATCGGAAGGCCAAACGTGTCGATGGGGGCTGGATGCGTGTCAGGCAAGCGTGCCGCCACGCCGTCAGCTATCCGCTGAGCCACATTCAATCCAACCGTGGCGTCCAAGAGATCATCCAAGCCGATCTGCCTGTCGCCTAAAGTTGCCGGAAGCGCCGTTCGCCAGCCCGGACGCAAGGCGTCCAGAAATTCAATGCGTTGTATTGCGCCCAATGCTGACGCCTTGCCGAACAGCCGCCCTTCCGCCAATCTGCGCCATGCGATTTCTGGATGAAACTCAAACACTCGTTGTCGTGCAGTCGGGTCCTCACGCAGAACGCTATCTACCTCCCGGATAAGCCGCACAATCGGCCACACAGGATATCCAGCCCCCACCCCTGTCGCTTCTCGATGTCGATTCTGAAAGTCGTTTACATCGGAAGCGTCAATTGCTGATCGTGGCGGCGTCCTGAATACGCTGCTTGTTGACGCCCCGGCACCCGACAACTTGGTTCGAGCGATTTCGTCAGCGGCTCGACCAAATTTACCTGCTGGCAATCCGATAGGCACGTCAACCACAGTCGCCGAACATCCGACCGTCAGGTCTCGAACCGCTGCGAAGGTCGAGCACACTGCATACCGAACGGGAGCGTCTGCCGTCCACCCGTCACTCAAGGCAACAAGCCAACCACTCTTACACCCGTCAACCCCGGCGATCATAAACGAAGATTGTACTTCCCCTAGTTGCCCCACGTCGATTAGGCATCTGGACGCTGATCCGCCAGCGAGAGTACGCTGTGGGTATGCCCGTCAGACCGGAAGAGAAGTTGTGTGCCGATGCCCTTCGGGACCACCTGCAACAGCGTTACGGAATCGCATCGGTGTGGTCGGGGGTCGATCAAGACCCTCCTGATCTCCGCTTCGACGTGAACCGTTCTGCTAGCTCCACGGAATTGTGGGCGGTGGAAGTCACTGGCCTAGTCCAGAGGTATCACCAAGAGGGCAGAGACGACGGAGGAAACCGATACGACTTCGTGCCCCGGATTCACAAGACGGTGGATCGACTGAATGCTGAACTTGGTCCAGGCATGAGAAACAGCTACTTTCTGAACGTCACCGGGCCACTCGATTCAAAAGTGTTCCAAACGCTTGAACACAGGGTTCGGGACTATATTGGGAGCGGCAGGACGGAGGAAGAGGCACTGGATTGGGCGGAAGCCGTCGCTTCAGTACGGAAGACGATCACGGCGAGGCCAATCACGCCCGATATCCAGAGTGTCATCGACGGGGTTGCCGCTGACCGTGTAAGGCTCACCATAAAGGCTATCCAAGGTGGAAATAAGATTGTGCTGTTCTCCGGGATCAGCAGCGCAGCCAGAGTGCCAAACTCGAATGAACTTGCTGCGAACGTCGATGCAACACTCGATCACTCCATCAGCTACGTCCTGAAAGAGAAGCTACCTCGTATGGCGAATGTGCAAGGATATGATCGCAAGGTGCTGCTCGTCTGGAAGGCGATCCCGACTGGGACAGCAGAAAATGTCGGTGCGGTCTTTGCCTCAAAGCTCAAAATCGAACTGGACGGCGTATTTCTGTATGAGTATGGGGCGAATCGCACCACACTGGTTGTGAATGCGGGTTTGCTGCCAGCCGTGTAATGATCCCGGTTTCGGGATAGCGGGGCGGAATCGTTCTCAGCCGTGCAAGAGCGATAGCCGATATCGCTCCGCACTCAGCTTCGCCTGGACGGTCTGCATATCCACCAGCGCCCGGCAGAACTCGACTACCTGTTCGCTTTGGGTCGGGGCGATTACTTCAAGCTGGCTTTCAGCTTTGCGCTTCAGCATTGTGAGGATCGCTTCGCCGTATTCGATATTATCGGCAGCTTCTTTCTGGAGAGCGGTTCGCAGTGGAGTCATACAAACGTGAAGTACTTTGTATTATAGAGGTTACACGCCAGAAAAGTCAATAGTTTTGGCTTAGAAATGCATTTCCATATAGCGGCGCTGCCCTTCTCCCTCGTGTATCGGTGTTTCGGAAGATCCCTCATCGAACGAACGGTACATGCCGGAATGAGCGATACCATCCTGTTCGCCGCCGCTATACGTATCGGCAGGGAATCCGGCTATCTCGCCGCTCCTGCCGGAAGAGAATCAGTTCCGGCTGGCCGGTCTTCGTGGTTTCACCTGCCCTGTACCTGCCAAGGACAGCGACCGAAGTTTTCCACAGAATTATTTTCTGTCCTTGTGCATATCGCCAGAGCTATACACAAGATCTTGTGGTCTTCCGAAGGGGCCGGTATTATTCGGTGTCTAAATCAACTTGTAGAAGTTGAAAGATGTTCCGGTTTTTAGGCGTTCGATTCGGCAGCGTGGTAATGCGACACGGGGAAGCCAGACAGAACGTTACGGAGAACGGAACAATGAATCCGTGGAGCAATCCACGGCGGTCTCTCAGCGGCAGCTACGACGATTTATGCTGAATGCCTAAAAAGCAAGACGGACACATGGATGACCACGCAACAACCTTTGGGCCTACCCCAAGGGATCGGCGTTAAAGCAGTGTACCGGGCATCAATCGTCTAGTCTGTGGGAATTTGGGTTGACTCACCCGTGCACGTCGTATGACGTTCACAACCACAGATGAAGAGCCGTCACCTGGATCGTAAGGACCGTGGTACAGAGTACCCACGTGGGCGCAGCGAGTCTCACGTGCTTCCAATCGACTGGAAGACACACCGGGCAGGTGAGCAGAGTAGCTGGTTTCGGATCACCCAAGAATCCAATCGGTAACGGTTGGAGCCGAAAATCCACCCTGATTCCTCTGGACGCAGGGATACACGAAGCCTGGAGCGGTCTAGGCATTCGTGTGCCCATCAAGCCTCTACCGCAGATTTCATGATTCGGTTCAACAGCACCCTGGAAGGCGTCCGTAGGACGCTGGTTCAAGAATGGTTGGAGACCAGTGCTTCGCACCCTTCGGGTTTCAAATTGAAAAACCATTTTGGAAGTGAAAGAAAATTATCTTCACCAGAATCACGAAGTGCCGGTTGCGGTTCTTGCAACCGGCTGCTTTGGGGTTCCAAGTTGTAGCTTCGCTTCCCTTCGGGTTGCCTTTGAGAACATCGACTTCATTGGCCGTATAAATATCCAAAGGCATCCGAAGGTATCAACTGATGCCCCACCAAGACACATGACCAAAACGAAACAACATCCATTTGCAATGACGTTGCGGCTTGAAAACCAGATGGCCGATGAAGTCGAAGACATCGCCTACAGCCTGAATCTCACACGGGCTGCTTTTGTTCGACGCAGCATCCGGCGTGCCATTGAACACGCACGCCGACATGAGTTGCCGCTGTTGAAAAGCAGAAAGGTGCTGGCAGCGATCAGGCCATAGGAGTACGAAACCGATGCCACGAATAATGTTGATGCCGCACGCCCTTCAAACAGACTCCCTGCCGATACTGAAAGCATGGGCAGTTCAGCATTGCAGAAATGCAGTTCAAGACACCATCCTGCATTACGCACCGCACCATTTCACGTGGGACGACTGCGATCAGGTTGAGGAATGCATGATGGCGGAATTCGATCCAATGATCACCCATGTCACGGTTGACCGGCTGCGATCCCTGCGCTATATGAACTGCCTGATAACAGACACGGTTGGCGAGACCGTTCGCTTCCTGCAACGAGCACGGAGGCAAGGGCAATGACGCTCCAATTTCTCGAAGAACTTTGTGACGAACTTCTCCAGCCTGATTGCGAAAGAAGCGCAATTCTGACGGCGCTCTCCGACCCGGAACTGAAAGATGCCTACGTTGATGTTCTCCATCAGTGCGGCCTCGAACTCGTTTGTGGCGCTTACGAACATTCAAGCTGGATGGGTGATCTGTTGCTGATCGGGGCGAACGAAGGGCCAATCAAGGTTCTGCGGCAGCGTTTCTCGCCATCCTCCGTGGAATTCAACCGGCGTGGCATTGATCGGCCCGGCCAAGAGCAACCACGATGAAAACTCAAAGAGACGGCAAGACGACCAAACCGAAGCCGCCCGCCAAAATGAGCCACGTTCTCCAAGTGCGGCTATCAGAGCGAACGCTTTCGGAGATCGACTACATGATCGCCACCGTTCCGCAGCTTTCCGACTTCAATCGAAGCGGCTTCCTCGTCGCCGCAGCGAAGTACGTTCTCGAATCGCTTCGTGGAGAGGGCTACCAGCGATACCGGCGTGCTGGCAGGAAATCGGCACGGCACTAATTTCTTCGGGGGCGACCCGCATGTCCCTCTTCGTCGGCCCGAAAAAGGCGGCGCTTCTCATGGTCGCAGTGCATCAACCATGCTGCCGTTGAGAGCGCCGTCACCGCAGATTTTTCATCGCCAGCGCTCCGGGCGTGGCGTATCTCATTGATGCCACAAGGCCGACAAGTCCAAAACTTTTTGGATCGACCATCTGGAATTTAGATGTACCAAACTCTGGAATTTAGATGTATCTATTTGTCTCGCATCTGTCTCGTAAGTCCTTTTGCTTCTGTAGGTTGCCGTTGACATAAATCGGATGCCGTGGTAGGATTGAATTGTTGGGGGCGGTCACCAACTCCGGGATTGGAGCCGCAACCAACACAAAAATCTCCCCAAATTCAAGGCACGACTGAAGCGCCGGGAGCCGGAGTTTTCCGGGTTCTAAGCGTTGTACTCGAAGTGTGTCTGGACGGGGAGGAAGGAAGACATTGAAATGAATTTTGACATTATACGCTTGGCGATGTGCGGCCACGAAATCGGACACATGAGTATGGTGTACTGGCGTGCGGAGTCGTTGTATAGCTGCAAAGCTGTTGTCAACGATGATGGCTCCGGTCAGGTCTCTCGTAGTACAGGTTCAAAGGCCATAACCGAACTGATGGTGAAGATCGCTGGTCCGCTAGTTGAACATCTCTTTTACGGTTCGACACCGGACAGAGCAATACGCTTCGCCTCCGAATACAAAGACCCACAGAGCGATTCCTCTGTAATACGTGAGATGGTACGAGGATTCTGTAACGGCGTGGACAGCCGGAAGTTTCAGTTTCAAGTGCAAGAGCAGACACGCTCCGTCATCCAACAACCCGCTATGTGGCTTGCAATCAAGGAAGCCGCTGAGAAGTTGTATCAGGCTGGCAGCATCACTGGCGAAGAGGTTGAAGCGATCCTTGGGAATCACGGCGCACCAACAATGTTCAACTCGCCAGCAATGCTTGAGTGGGTGAAGAGTCTTGGCACATTGCCACGTCTTTGCGATCACTCTGCGTGCTCCATTGACACGACCTCGCAGCAACCCGACGCTGGCTTGTTGCAGGCGCACGAGTCTGTAGCAGAGTGACAAATTTTCTAGGGCGGATCGCTGGCACCTGGACCGACCAGGACCGTTAGCACCGTCGGACTCAACCCATCGCTCTTACCGGCCAATTGGCGGAAGAGCGATCAAGCCCCACATTGTTGGGCATACGATTAAACGTCCAAAGGAGGGCGTCTTATGCAGTATTACGTAACAGCACAAGCCGAAGAAACCGAAGAAAAACCGCAAGCCGAATACACTGTGATTTTTAGACGTACAATCACAATTCCAGCGGAAGTCGAAGTTACGGTAGAAGTCGACGAAGGAAGCACACGGGAACAGATCATCGAAGCCGCTGTCGATGTAGGTTATGCACAATGCCAACCGCAATGGACATCAAAATACGGCGAAGATCTCCGTGACGTAATTCGGGGAGCAACAGGCAGTCCGCTGGAAGAAGAAGCGAAAATCGTTCTCGACGCTGACGGTTCGGAAGTTCCCCAAACACGGCGCAAGAAAACAACCAAGTAAAACCAGCCAGCCCCGCCGCACGCAAACGGATAAGCCGGTTGCGGTAATCGCTTGTGCGGAATGCTGGCGACCTGGAACCGACCAGGACCGTCAGCACCCTATCAACTAGCACGCCCACTCGTGGCCTGTGGGAAGGCTTCTCAGCAACCCGGCAGCGCCCCGGCCAAATATGGCGCTGAAAAATTTTCAGTGAAAGGAGACAGCAAAATGTTTCGTGATTCGACGTGAAGTTCATTCGCCGGGAACCGGCAGCGCCCGGTGACGGTAGGGTACGGGAAATCGTTCCCGGCCCGGAGCAACTTCGAGCCTGAGAAGGCGACCAGTTGACTTTATGAAAGTTGGTGCCAAATGTAATGTCTGCCAGTGTTGAAGTAGGAAGCGCCGGGAGCGTTCAAGGTTTAGTTTCGGGTAATGCCAAGAGAGAGGTCGATGAATCGGCCAGAATCGAGAAATTGTGGACGCCCGATGAAGTGGCAAGCCTCATCGACGTGAAGGCTTCGTGGGTGATGGATCACGTCACCCGCATCGAACCGATCATCCCGCATATTCGCATCGGCAAGATGATTCGCTTCAAGCGTCAAGCCGTCATGGAATGGCTTGATTCAATGGTGAGTACCAAAGCGACGTGGGAGTAGCGATTTGTGATCGCACGAGACTAAACTAATTGAGGGTAAGATGGCGAAGAAACGAATTCTCGAAGGGCCGATAGGGAACGGATGGATTGACGAAGTGGAGACTGCATCGGGTAGCGTTTTCATAGCCCGATGGAACCGATTCGTCAAAGATAACACCGCACCCGAAGGAAGACGCCGTGTGCGTGGCGGAGCCTACGAGATCGGACGAAAAGTACATCACGGTCCCGGCCTGCGGTCCAAGAAGGATGCCATGAAAGAGTGGCTGAAGGTGTGCGACTCCGTTATTGGCAAGAGCACACGACTACATCCTTCGCAAATTGCCGAAAAGAACTTCCGCTGGTTTACAACGGAACAGTTCGAGAAGTCCCGCAAACCCCGCTGGCGGGAGACCACGAAATATACGTTCGAGTATTACAAGGACACGAAGCTGTTTCCCCGATTCGGAGACGTGGCACTGAAGGACATTACGGACTCCGACATGCAAGAATTCCTGAAAAGTCTGGTCACCGAAGGCTACTCGAAGAGCGTTGTCGAGCACTGCCTGACCTATCTGAAAGCAATCTTCGCCTATGCGGTTGAGGAAGACGTTCTCCCAAAAAGTCCTGCACGGCGGTTGTCTTTGCCAGATGGTGTCGGTGAGCCGGTGCGCCGTTATCTATCGCTTGAGGACTTCAATCGCCTGAAGGAAGAGTTGCCCTCTCGCCGGGATCAGATTATGGCAGGTCTTTTGTTCCTTGGAGGGCTGCGCCGTGGCGAACTTTTTGGGCTGAAATGGAAGGACTTCACCGGCGACTGCGTAGCGGTGGTTCGCCAGATGAACCGCTTTCAAGCCGAAGTCGTACCGAAAACGAAGTCCAGTATTGGCATCATTCCGTTACCGGCAGAGCTTTGCGTGGATCTGCTGTGGTGGAAATCTTCTTGCACGGACTCGTCACCGGAAGGGTTCGTCTTCGCCAGCAAGAAAGGGACAGCGATCCACTACAAGAACTGGCTTGATCGGACTCTGCTCCCCGCCGCCGACAAAGCGAAACTTGGCCGGATCGGATATCACATGTTCAGACGGGGCTACGCCACAGAGGCCCACGAGGCCGGGATCACGGACAAAAGCATCCAAGCACAGTTGCGACATGCCTCACCTGAAATCACACGCAACGTCTACATGCAGACGATTCCTGAAGCGCAGAAGAAAGCTGTAAATCGGATGGAACGATTGACAACTAAAAAGAAGACAGCGCCAAAGGCAATCTCAACCGGAAGAAAGCCGGGGCGGGTGGCATAGCAATACGGGATCTGAAAGAGCTATCATTCCTGCGATGGCTGACTTCAACTTCATCGCCATCCCGGAACTCCGGGAGTGTTTGGATAGCGACTACAGAGAAATACACGCCTGCCTAAAAGCGGGAGCATGGAAAGCCGTCCACGTGCTTGCAGGTAGCCTGATCGAAGCCCTGTTGATAGATGCCCTTTACGCAGAAAAGAGCGTTGACCATTCAAAGCTGGATTCACTGGAGTTGTCAGAGTTGGTTGCGCTCTGTAAGAAGACGGGTGTGCTTTCGGATGAGACGGTTGATCTCACAACGGTCGTTCGGAAGTATCGAAATCTGATCCATCCGGGTCGCCTCAAGAGATTGGAAAAACATGTTGAGAAGAGCGGCGCTGTGGTTGCTTCCGAACTTGTTGAAATCATCGTCAAGGCGGTTGCGAAGAGGAAGAAGAGCACCTATGGCTACACGGCGGAACAGCTATTCGCACGGCTGCGGGGTGGTACGTCAGCGCTCCCTCTCGTTTCCCATCTTGTCGATTCATCGCAACCATGCGAAATCGAACGACTGTTAATTGAGATCATACCGAAGGCGTATCTCTATTCTCCCGAAAACCAAGAAGCTACGCCAAAAAACATGGAGCACCTTCGGGCCTGTTACCGAAAGACGTTCGACGCCTCGCCGCAGGAGACCAAGAGGAAGATTGCGAAGAACGTCTATGGAGTCTTTCGAGGTCAGGATGAGTACACTGTTCTGGCATACGAAGAAGCATTTTTTCGTGGCTCCGACCTACAGTTTTTGGACCCGGACGAACAACGCTTCGTAAAGGCCCACCTGTTGCCAAGGGCAAGCGATCAGGAGTCGTTGGGACGGCTTTTGGATGCGCTCACGGGCATTGGCCCCTATCTGGACCCACCTGAAGCAGAGGATCTTTTGACAAACCTCGCCATCGCTGTGATGAACGACAACCGCACGTTCGCCTCACGTGCAAAGATGCGGCTTTATAAGGAATACGATTTGGTGAATGACGAAGGGCGTGCAAAGGTGCGAGAGGCCATTGACGGCGTGAAAGAACTTACCGATGTCTTGGCTCATCTTCAGCAAAGAGAAGCCAAACTATTGGGGAATGCAGTACGCAACGTAAGCCCGTGACACGGTGCATTTTCTGGTGCAGATTGGTCCGACCCATCCGATGAGACACGCCCAAGCACCCCCTCTCAATTTCTAACCCACTGAATCCACTCAGTCCGCTGCTTCCTGGCCTGCCTTGGGCGCAGGGGGTCGGGCGTTCAAATCGCCCCGCCCCGACCAAACCTCCTGCTGATTCCAAAAGAGTTCATTGATGGGGCTTCCATCGCTTTCGCTGTTCCTTTACCTCTACTGTGCCAAAACCCGGCTCGGATTGGCCTTTGACTGTGCCAAAACTCGGGCCGCTTTCGTTGGCCTGGCGATTCGATTTCGCCAGCGCCTCTCCCTTCATCTGCAGTTTCATCTGCGAGTACTTCTTGAATACCTTCGCATCGCCCTGCCGGAGCAACTGCGTGACCCACTCGTCGGCGACGCCGCCGGCGCTGAGGCGGGTAGCGTACGCAGATCGGAGATCGTAAATGCGAAAATATCGAACCTTCGCCCGGCGAAGGGTCGCGTGCCAAACGGTCTTGAATGTCTTCTGATAGCCGTCGGGATTCTCTTCGCTCGGGAAAAGGAAAGGGCTGGGTCCTGAGAGAGCCAGTCGCTTCCGAAATGCATCAGCGGCGATCTCCGTGAGAGGCACCTCCGCAATGCCGTTCGGCGTTTTCGAGTCCGGAATCCACACCGACCCGTTCTCCAGATCGAGCTGCTCCTTCTTCATCGGTGTCGCTCCTTGTAGATCCGAAGTCCGGTTTCGGTCACTATCCGGATGACGTTTCGCAGATACTCCGGCCCGGCGACTTCGATCTTCTGCTGTTCGGACCATGTGACATAGTGCGGCCGAATCCGGATTGACATCGGATGGAACCCCGGACCACTCGTTCGTCTCATAACCCAAAGGTCGGTGGTTCAAATCCACCCCCCGCAACCAAAAAATCTAAATACATCTACATCGGTTCCGGCCTACCATCCACTCTGGCGTTCGCCGTTTTCGTAGTGATAGTGTTCCATTCCAGCATCCGAGAATCCGCCGATGAATTCGGGTTCCGATTCGTGCGGCTTCTTGGGCCGGAACAGCCCCTTATCAATCGCCCGTTCGTATGCTCCAACATCGACCGGATACAGGGTAAGCGTTCCGGTCAAACGATTCTTCAGAATCCACGGCTCTGCGATTTCTCGACTTGTGAATACACCGCCTGGAAAGTGCCTCTTCGCTCCGCTGAAAACCCACACTTCGGTCATCGTCAGGTCGTTCATTCCGATAGCGAGAATAACAAATGGTGCGGCTAACGTGCTAACGCCAGTCTGAAGCGCAGCCGCAGTGCCTTCGGAGCGTTGCAGTCCCCCGCAACCAATCTCCTTCAACAGGTTGCGCGGATTCTCACGCACCCGGGCGGCCACCAGCATGGGAACTCCGCCCGCCTTTGGCCCACTCGAACAGGGGATGCAGACCGAGCGTGATCTGTCCGGTTTGTAGTACAAAGTGATGCGGCCGTCAGGCCGCCTCCTTTCTGGTCTTAATCTTTGCTTTCAACCCCGGACCAGCTGTCGGCGCGGTGGGGAAGTGGGGATCTCGCCCCGTTAGCGGGATTTCCGAGGGAGTGTGGGAGTCGGTGGAAAGCCGCTATCGGGTGACAACGTGATGGTCTCCCAAACCTGCTACGGCCAAAACTATCTGGAAGACGTTTGGCAGTTTCAGGACAGTGAGGACGATGGCGACTGGCGAATGTCCGACGCGGCATCCCGTCGTCTGCGTTTTCGCGTTGGCCGACTTGCCTGCAAAATCCTTACTAACCGATGTCAGCTCAACGGCGAATGGCAGAGGCAGCCTGGCCTTCGATCGGAAGAGAGCATGCAATGAGGTGACCAGTATGCGCCAGACGGTAATCGTGACCGGTGGTTCTAAGGGAATTGGAGCAGGGCTTGTGAAGGCGTTTCTGGATCGCGGTTACAACGTAGTGGCGAACGCGCTGAAAATCACGACGTCGAACCCGTTCGAAGCCTCGGATAAACTTGCGTTGGTCGATGGAAGCATTGCCGAAGCGGCCACCGCTTCAAAGATCGCCGAGGTTGCGAAGAACAGATTCAACTCCATTGATGCGCTGGTCAACAATGCCGGCATCTATTTCGCGAAACAGTTCACGGACTACACAGTTGAGGATCTCCGTGCTCTGGCATCGGTTAACCTCGAAGGCTTTCTGCTGCTCACGCAGCTGGCCGTCAAGCAAATGCTGACTCAGAACACCGGTGGAAGCATCGTCAATGTTACCGCGGCCCAGGTGAATCATCCGATCGCTGGGATTAATTCGTCCGTTGCGATGATGATCAAGGGAGGCTTGGAAGCCGTTACGCGGAGCCTGGCGATGGAATATGCCAGGCAGGGCATACGCGTCAACGCCGTTGCGCCGGGGGTAGTCGACACGCCCATGCATGAGGGGCAGTCGAAGGATTTGCTCAAGACGCTGCAACCGATGGGTCAGATTTCCGGGGTGAAAGACGTCGTGGACGCGGTCGTTTATCTGACAGAAGCCGGTCAAGTGACCGGGGAGGTGCTGCACGTGGATGGCGGTGCGCACGTAGGCAAGTGGTAACTAGCTCGCCGGCTTGAGAGACCGGACCGGATGAACACGGACTTGAAGGTCGGAGATCATGTGGGATGGAATTCGGAGGCAGGGCCTGTCCGGGGAACGATCAAGAAAAAGATCACCTCTGCTATTAGGTTCAAGGGATACATGGTCCATGCTTCGAAGGACGAGCCGCAGTACTTGATCAAAAGCGACACCACCGACCATCTGGCCATGCACAAAGGTTCGGCGCTCAAGAAAATCCAGAAGTAGAAGCATGCCGAATCAAGAACTTTTGCCGCTCGTAATGACGATCGGTCATTCCACGCGCACGATCGATGAATTCATCCATCTGCTCCGGGTACACGGGGTAACTTGCGTCGTGGATGTGCGCACGGTGCCGCGTTCCGCTCACAATCCGCAGTTCAATCAGGATTCGTTGGGTCGATCTCTCATGAAGTCCGGCTTGAAATATATCCACATGCCAGGTCTTGGCGGCCTTCGCCATGCCAGGCGCGATTCGCCCAACGGAGGCTGGCGAAATGCCTCCTTTCGCGGCTATGCGGATTACATGCAAACGCGCGAGTTTGTGGAGAGCCTCGAAGAAGCGATCCAAACGGCTAAGCAAGATCAAATCGCCTTGATGTGCGCTGAAGCGGTGCCCTGGCGCTGCCATCGGTCGCTCATCGCTGACGCCTTGCTCGTGCGCGGAATTCGCACGGAGGACATCATGAGCGCTACGCGCCGCCAGATTCACACTCTCACTCTGTTTGCCCAAGTTCGGGGCACCACGATCACCTACCCGGCCGAGACCTCCCATCCTATTCCGCCGCTGCCATAATCAAGCTCAGTGCGCAAGCGCTTCCAACACTGCTGCGGGCCGCATCGGCAGATGGCGGAGGCGTGCGCCGCAAGCGGCGAAGATCGCATTTCCTATCGCCGGTGCAACTCCGGTGGTCGCCGGTTCCCCGAGCCCAACCGGGGCTTCCGTACTGGGGAGAAACTCAACCTCGATTTCCGGCACGTCGGCCATGCGCAGCACGCGATAAGTGTCGAGGTTGGTATCCTTCGCCTGCCCGTTGATGAACTCCGATCCTTCATGCAGCGCCATTCCCAACCCCCACAAAAGCGCGCCCTCCACCTGCGCCTCGGCGCTATCCGGATGAATGATGGTCCCGGCATCAATGACCATGGTCAGCTTCTCCACCGCGACGTGGCCGTTGGAGCGGTCGACCCGCACGCGAGCGGCACAGGCTAGCCAGGTGGGCATGTCGCGCTCCTGGCCGAAAGTGGTCGCGATACCGAGTCCAACATCTCTGGGCATCGACTTACCCCAACCGGCCTGCTGAGCCACGCGGGCGAGCACGGCCGCCTGCCGGTGCGCGCCCCCCACCGAGCTCGGCGACGATCCGGCATTCCGGCCGGCGCCATCGAGCATGCGCAGACGAAACTCGACCGGATCGACACCAGCCGCGAGCGCCGCCTCGTCCATGAAACTTTCGAGCGCCCAGTTGGTCCAGCCCGCCCCGACGGAGCGCAGGTAACCGGGCCGAAACGTCCGTTCCGCCAGATCATTGCGCAACGCGCGAACCCGCTGGGCTCCTACCGTGTACCAGTGATCCGCGCCCGAGATTGAGAAGGGATCGTAGGGAACACCGTTGATTCCTTTCATCATGAAGGACGGGGCCATCACCGCAGTCGGCCATCCGGCCGCCGCCTGATGATCCATTGCTGTTACGCGGCCTCCATCTCCCCAGGCCATGCGCAACACCTGCGTCGTTGGGGATCGTGGACAATCGAAACGCATGTCGTCGGGGCGCGTGCAGACCATCTTGACCGGCTTGCCGATCGCCTTCGCGGCCAACGCAGCCGGCACGGCATAGTCACCGTCCAGGCGGCGTCCGAATCCCCCGCCGATCAGGTAACTGCGCAGCACGATCTTGTCCTGGCTGCGCCCCAACGCCTTGGCCAGCACTGGAAGGATCAACGTCTGCCATTGATTCCCGGTATGAATTTCGAAGACGCCGTCCTTTTCAAAAGCCAGCGCGTTGACCGGTTCCAACGCGAAGTGCATCACGGTGCCCGTGGTGTAGGTTCTCTCGATCTTCCGCTGCGCCGACGCGAGCGTCGCCTCGACGCCCGGATCGTCGACCAGCAGGGAGCCTCCGTTGCGATTCGCAATCAGCTCCGCTGCACGATTCTGAATGTCCCGCTCGGATACGCTCGCTGCTTTGCCCGAGCGCCACGTCACCTTCACCAGGTCGGCGGCGCGGTTCGCGGCGACGAAGCTTTCAGCGAACACCATCACCCAGCCGGGCACGGTGCCGGACGGGTCCTCCAGAGCCAGGCTACTAAGATAGCCTGGCACCCGCCTCGCCGCCGAGTCGTCAATCGAGATCACTTTGGAGTCGTAACGCGTTGGTGGAATCTTCGGGCGCGCATACACCATTCCCTCCACCTTTGCGTCCAGGCCGTAGACGGCCTTGCCGTTGACCTTCACCGGAACGTCCAACGCCGGAGTTTCCCGCCCGATTAGACGGCGCTGGTCCGGGGCCTTTATCGGAATATGTTCGAGCTGCTCGCGCGTGAACGTTCGCCGCAGATCACCGCGGGCGACGATATCACCGTACCGGATCGACCTTCCTCCGGAGTGCACGGCGCCAGCACGCGCCGTGCACATTTGGGGAGAGACGCGGAGCAACCTCGCGCCTTCCTCGACCAGAGCAATACGACCTGCCGCGCCCGCCCGGCTGAGCAACGGGAAACTCTGCCAAACCGAGTAACTGCCCCCGGTGAGCATCACGCCCCATTTCGAATCGGAGTCGACAGTGACGATTTTGACTTTGTTCCAATCGGCCTCCAGTTCTTCGGCCACGATCCGGCCAAGCGCGGTACCAACATGCTGCCCCATCTCGGCGCGAATAATATTGATCGTCACCGTACCACTGGGACCGATGCCATACCAGATGGTTGGCTCGAATAGCTCGCCGGCGCTGCGAGCCGGCCCGGCGAGGCTCGACCGGGCGTATCCCAGCATCGCGCCGCCACCCATCATCGTAATCAGAAAGCCGCGGCGTGACGGTTCGAAGGTCGACCGCAGGCCATGAGCAGACAAACTAACCATGAGGCACTCCCCGCATTCTCGTGGCGGCAAGCTTGATGGCTTTCTTTATTCGACCGTACGCCATGCATCGGCAGACACTTCCGGCCATGACCGCGTTGATGTCACGATCGGTGGGGTCGGGGTAGTCTTTGAGCAGCGTCGCTGCCTGCATGATCTGCCCTGATTGGCAATAGCCGCACTGGGGGACCTGCAGCTCAAGCCACGCGGCCTGGAGCGGATGCCTGCCTTCAGGATCGAGCCCTTCGATCGTGGTCACCTTCGCTCCCGCAATTGCGCCTAGCGGAGTGACACACGATCGCGTGGCGCGCCCCTCGACATGAACAGTACAGGCGCCGCAGAAGCCAATCCCGCAGCCGAATTTGGTTCCCGTCAGACCGAGTTCATCGCGAATCACCCAGAGCAGTGGTGCGTCCCCCGGGCTGTGAACGGAAACGCTAAGCCCATTGAGTTGGAATGTGATCATGATCTTATCTCTTTCTGTTTAGCGGCCTGCCGACTCCCGACGGACAGCGGCGACCTTCTTTTCCATGTCGTTCCAGGGTGGACGTTTTGTGCGGGTGCGGCGCAGGTAGGCCGCGAGCCTCGCGATTTCGATATCAGTGAGCGATGCGTACGCTGGCATCACCAATCCCGGCGCGCCGTTGATGCTGCTGACTCCGTTCAAGACAACCTGAATGAAATTGGTCGGTTCAGGCAGCGTCAGTGCACTGTTGAGAGCGAGTTCCGGCCGCGCGGGAACCGGAGCCGGCCTCCCATTGTAGTGGCAGCTCATGCACGCGGAGGCATAGAGGGTCGCATCGGCGTCGTACGGCTGGTCGACGGCAAGATCTGAAGTCGCGATCGCTTCACGCACCGTCGCGTCGACGCTTGACGCACGCACGGCCGGCTGATTCACGTCGGAGAAGTAGACGGCGATGGCTCGAACGTCGGAGTCCGGCACGACAGCGAGCGCCAGCGCATCGCGAATGACCGGGATCATCGTACCGCCGGCAGCCCCATGTAGAGAGCTCGTGCCCGTTCGCAGGAAGGTGAATAAATCCTCTTGCGTCCACGGTAGGGGTGAGGGATTCGCCCGATCGAGCGCAGGCGCGATCCAGCCGTCGACAACCGTCCCGGCATAAACCCCGCTAGTCTTTTCGGCGCCCAGCGAATTGCGCGGAGTGTGGCAGCCGCCACAATCGCAGAGCGCTTCGGCGAGATAGGCTCCGCGATTCCATTCGCCGCTCTTTGCTGGGTTGGATTGGAAGCGTCCGCTCCTGAAAAAAAGAAGTTTCCAGCCTTCCTGCAGAGCGCGGACATTCAATGGGAAAGGAACCGTGTTAGACGGCACGCCCGCGCTGACCGGCTGGCGCGTCATTAGATACGCGTACAGTGCCCTCAAGTCATCGTATGTCAGCTCGGTGTAAGCGTTGTAAGGGAACGCCGGGAAAAGATGCGACCCATCGCGGGCGACGCCTTCGCGCATGGCGCGGAGAAAGGCGTCGAGCGGCCACGTTCCGATACCGGTTTTCGAGTCCGGAGTGATATTCGTTCCGTACACAATCCCGAACGGTGTGTTTACTCCATACCCGCCCGCGAATGGTTGTCCGCCCGCACGCGTATGGCAGGAGGCACAATGTCCTGCGGTGGCGAGAGCTTCTCCGCGAGCAATCGATTCGGCGGAGAAACTCGACTGGGAAGGAGGGTCGATGGGCGCAATGGCCTGTCGCCGCGACAAGAGCAGGGCGCCGCCAATCCCGACAAAAGCCGTTACGAGTATTGCGACCCCAACGCGTCGAATCATTGCATCCCCACTTTTCTATCCAAATGTCGTGGCACCCGCCTCTTCATTCGGATTACGCACGTATTGCACCACCGCGAAGCTACAGAAACCAAGAACTGAACGGGTATCGGAGAGTGCAACTGTTCGCGGACCGACTCAGCGGGTCGACGCGGGCCGACTCTTCAAACTCGGGTCTCCACGAAACTCGATCTTGCAGTGTGAACGCCTCATTTGTCAGCGCCAACTTAGGACGCGCGTCTCCAAACATGGCCTCCAACGTGCTAAAGCGATAGCGATTACTCGCTAGTGTCCCAAGACTACGGGGAGTTCCTACGAATGAAGAGGGATGTCGTCGCCTAGGCCGGGCGCCGTTGCGCTTCTACCCGTGGCCAGACTGGCCGCTTCCATACGTTGCAACGGCGCTCCTGAGGAAGTTTAGTCCTATTAGGCGGCACAGAAAAAGTGGGGGGCTCACAAGGTTCCGCCGGCGCGCAAAGAAAAGTTGTAAGGGCCAAACGCTGAGAAAGGCGGCTAGTTCGCCGCCTTCCCTGCCGAAAACTGTTTAGGTCCGATCTTCGACTGCCGGTGACTACCTCAGGCCCGCGAGCGTGAGCGCATACCACTGCCGCGGATCCGTCCATGTTTGCTCGACCGTAAAGCCAGCATCATCCAACAGTGCGGCGAGTGTTTTCCTGGTGAATTTGTAGCTGTTCTCAGTGTGAATGGTTTCAAAAGCGGCGAATGGAACGCTAAGATCCGCGGCCGGGATATCTACCCATTGATCGCAGGTGCTCTCTAGATGCATCTCGATGCGTGACTCCGCGCGATTCCAGCGGGCCCGATGCCGGAAGCAGTCCGTATCGAAGTTTGCGCCGAGTTCTCGATTGAGGCGATGCAGAAGATTCAAATTAAACGCCGCGGTGACGCCAGCATCGTCGTCGTACGCTCGCACCAGAGTCCGCTCGTCTTTCACCATGTCCGTGCCTATCAGCAGCCCATCGCCGGACCTGAGCTCAGACCTCAGATCGCGAAGAATCGCCCGAGCCTCTTCCGGTAGAAAGTTGCCGATGCTCGAACCGATGTACAGCGCGAGCGTGGTCCCCTCGAACCGCTCAAGCCTCGGCGGATGAGTCACGTAATTCGACACCATCGGCCGTAGTTGCACGTCCGGCAACAGGCAACCGATGCTGGCGCACGCCGCATCGAGCGCATCCGGCGAGACATCAATCGGGATGTAAATCAGCTCCTTTCGCGAACGTGCCGCCGCTTCCAGCAGAATGCCGGTTTTGGCCGCCGTTCCCGCTCCCAACTCAAGCAGGCGGAACGGCCGCGATCCCTGAGAACATGCCGCTGCGACGATCTCTGTTGCACGCCTCGCGAAAATGTCGCGCTCCGTTCGCGTGGGATAGTATTCAGGCAGGGTCGTGATGCACTCGAAAAGGCGCGAGCCTTCGGCATCGTAGAGCATCCACGGCATAAGCGATCGCGGATGCTTCAAAAGGCCGCGTCGGACCTCATCGATCAGCTCGGTGCTTTCGGCCACTGGGGCGAGGCTCGCCCCGGCGAATGTCTGAAACTCGGTGGTGATATTCATGTTTGATAGTCCTTAGGTCGCCAATCGTATCCCTGTGAATTGCCACCGCGTCGCCGGCTGAAAGAAGTTTCGGTAGGTAGCCCGTAAGTGACCCGCGGGCGTGACGCAGGATCCTCCACGCAAGATCATCTGGCCGGACATGAACTTGCCGTTGTATTCGCCCAGGGCACCAGGAAGCGGTCTATAACCCGGATAGCCGGTATAGGGGCTGGCGGTCCACTCCCAGCAGTCTCCGAAGAGTTGCTCAAGGCCGTCACCGGACGCAATTGCGGGATGTAGCCTACCTGTGTGGAGCAAGTTCCCCTCAATTGGAATTCCCGACGCGGCAAGTTCCGATTCTGCTTCGGTGGGAAGGCGGCAGCCCCTCCAGCGCGCGAACGCATCGGCCTCAAAAAAGCTCACGTGGCATACAGGCGTGTCCAACAACGCGGAAAGCGGATGCCAACCTCGAAGGGTGTAGGTGCGCCAGCCAGTGCTATCCGTGGCATCTCGTTCCCAGTAGAGTGGCGCCCGCCACTCCTGTTCCTTCACCGCTTCCCATCCCTCGGAAAGCCAAAACTCGGGGCGCGCGTATCCGTCGTCCGACATGAACTCCAGGTACTCTCGACATGTGACGCCGCGGTTTCCAATCCCGAAGGCTTCCAGGTAGACCTTGTGACAGGGAGTTTCATTATCGAAACAAAAGTCGAGACTGTTCGTGGGGTCTATGGGATAACCAATGTCAGTCACACCGCCATGGAAGCAATGCGACTTGAAGCCGGACGGCGAAACGTCACGGGTTTCCGCGAAAGGGGTAGAGTCGTATGCCGGGCGCAGTGGATTTGAGAAGAAGGCATGCTTAATATCGGTCAGCATTAATTCCTGGTGTTGCTGCTCGTGGTTCAGGCCCAACATGATCCGTCGCGCTGCGTCGTCTGGAATACGTCCTGCGAAGAGCTTTTCCATCGCTTCATCCACATGTTCGCGAAAGGCAAGCACCTCCACGAGCGACGGGCGCGCAAACGAAGCTCGTAACTGCTTTTCCGGAACTGCCCCTCCAATCGAGTTGTAGTAGCTGTTGAAGAGCCAGCGAAACTCCTCGCGAAAGGGCTTGTAATCCGGAAGGAACGGACGCAGCACGAACGTCTCGAAAAACCAGGTCGTATGGGCCTGGTGCCACTTCATCGGACTGGCATCCGGGCTGGATTGCACCATCTGATCCTCAGCGGAGGTCTGTGCTGCAATCGACCGTGTGACCGACCGCACCGCTCTATATCCCATGACAAGACGGCCAGTTGCTCCTGTCAAATCCCAAGCGACTGATGTCGGCGCTTGCTCGAACGCTGTTGTTTGCGCAGTCACAGGCTCACGAAATGCATTTCAAGATCCAACACGCTCTTCTTGTGCAGGGAACGGCTACGTTCCGGCAATTCAAGCTTTTACCGTCCGTCGAAGGGCCCACCTGTCGCGTGGAGTGCCGCGAAAGCCATCCGCCTGACTCCGACAGCCGACTGCTGACAGATACGCGGCGCAGCCCAAAGGCCACCGGCCGTCTTGGCGACCCTGAGCGCAACACGTCAGGTCACGAGAGCTTGGGCTATACCGGTTCGATCAGGATGGCAACCTGACAGCACCTCGGGATCAGGGCCTACAGATTGACAGCCGGCGAAAGACCGAGTCGGAGATTCGTCAGCCGTCACTTCACCCGACTCTATCGAAAACCGCTGGCGCCATCCGTATGCAATGTGAATCGACGCCGATGACGGCTCCTTCAAGAGGAGCGTGCGGCCGTTCTCGGTCGCAACTGCCGACTGCAAGTAGCGACTGCTGTTCGAGGGCCGCAAGGTTCAAAGCTATGAAGTTGCGGGGCGTTGACCAAAGGCGGCGCAACAGTTCTCCGTTGACCTGAATCGGAACGCCGTGTCGCGTCGGCCCGCTGGGTCGGTCCGCGAACATAGCGTTCGACCACACCTACTTCAGTGTTTCGTTTGAACACCTTCGCTTTGGCGCGCGGCTTGCGGAAGTAAGCAGGCGTAAGTGCCATGCAGGGCCGCGGCGGTGAGACGCTTGGTCAGCGTGGAAAGCGAGAGAATGTCACATCGAAGGGAGAAACGGGAATGGCGACGACAGAACACGCGGTGGTGCCTGGCCTGATTAAGGCGGTCCGGATTGCGAAGTACGGCGACTCCGAACAACTGAAATATGAGGAAGTATCGCTGGCACGGCTCGGGTCCAACCACGTGCTCGCGAAGGTGCGCTACGCGGGTGTGAATCCGGTAGACTGGAAAATCCGCGAAGGCTATATGAAGCAGGTCTTCCCGGTGAGCTTCCCGCTAACCCTCGGGCACGATTTTGCGGGGCAAATCGTATGCGCTGTCGGCGACTCGGGCGGGTTCTCAACTGGCGAGCGGGTGTTCGGATTCGGCGATGGGACGTATGCCGAGTTCACCGAGGCGGCGATTTCGGACATCGCGAAGATTCCGGAGAAAATCGACTTCCCGGTGGCCGCCGCGCTGCCGACGGCGGGACTGACGGCGTTGCAGGCAATTCGGGACTACGTGGAGCCGAAGCCGGGAAGCACTATTCTGATCCACGGCGCAGCGGGGGCCGTGGGCTCGTTCGCAACCCAGATCGCTATAGCTAGGAGCGCGCGGGTCATCGCGACAGCGTCCGGCGAGGACGTCGAGTACCTGCGCTCCTTGGGTCAAGTCCATGTAATCGATTACAAGAAGGAGCGGTTTGAAGCCGTGGGGCAAGTCGACGCGGTATTGGACCTCATCGGCGGCGAGACCGCGACCCGCTCGTACGCGATGGTCAGGAAGGGCGGCGTGATGGTTTCGGCGCTGGGTGCGGCGAACGCGGAGTTGGCGACGCTGGCGGGGATCAGAGCGGTGAACGTCGCGATGAAGCGGAGCGCAGCCGACCTGGCGGAGTTAGCGGAGCTGGTGGAGCGCGGTGACGTAAAGCCACGAATGGGGCAGGTATATCGGCTGGACCAGGCACGTGAAGCACAGGATGCGAGCCAGCAGGGCCGGGCTAAGGGCAAAATCCTGCTAAGAGTCGCGTAAGCACGGAGTGTTACAAATGCGTGGACTTCGCGCCGCGGCATCGACCCATCTTTCAGAAATCCAGTTCAGGAGGGCTGTATGGCGGTCACAACGGAAATCGCACCGAACATATATCGAGTCTCGATCTTTGCCAGGCAGGTTAATCTGCAGTTCAACCATTTTCTGGTAAAAGACGATGAACCGCTGCTGTTCCACACGGGGCTGCGCGGAATGCACGCGGAAATTCGCGAAGCCGTGTCAAAGCTCATCAACCTCTCCGAGTTGCGCCACATAAGCTTCAGCCACTTTGAGTCAGACGAATGTGGCTCGCTGAACGAATGGCTGGAGGCAGCGCCCAATGCGGACGTTATCTGTAGCCAGGTCGGCGCCCTCACCAGCGTGAACGACTTCACTGGCCGAGAGTCGCGCGCTCTCGCCGATGGCGGAGCTTTTGCGACGGGGAAGTATCGATTTCGCCACTGCCGGACTCCTCATCTGCCCCACGGCTGGGACGCTGGTGTCCTGTTCGAAGAAACGCAGAGAACACTGCTCTGTTCGGACCTGTTCCATCAAACCGGCGACGTCGAGCCGCTCACCGTTGGCGATGTCGTGGGCCGCTCGCAGCAGGCGATGAAGGAATATCAGACGGGTATCCTGGCGGAGTATGTCCCGCACACGCCGCTCACCGCGCAGAACTTGAAGAAGCTCGCGGACCTGAAGCCCAAAACGCTCGCCATTATGCATGGCTCAAGCTTCACGGGTGACTGTTCCCAAGCGCTCGATGATCTCAATGTAATGTTATACGAGGTGTTCGGCGCTCGGAGGTAAAGTCGCACATATCAGAAGGGCTGAGCTTTAGACGGTTAGTCTGCGTGAACGTTCTGGTGCGTCATCTATCGATCCGCCCCGAAGGCCTTCTGGAAGCGTTCGCGCATCGGTAGCCGATGGGGGCGTAAGGACAATCGACAACTGGAGGCTTAATTATGATCAAAACCGAAGCGGAAAAGCTTTCCCTGGAGAGACTACGCGGTCTTGCGTCGGCTGCTCCGCCGTGCATCACGATCGTTCTTCCTGAACGCGAGGCTCGCGATGCGCGGATTGCTTTCAAAGACGCGCTTTCTCAGGTGCGCGCCAAGCTGGGAACCAGCGCATCCAAGCATGACATCGCCTCCCTTCTCGATCCGCTAGAGCTTATCGCTACGAATGTAATCGATTCCTCAAAGGAGCCGGCGACGTTCATTTTTCTGCGCTCGCCGGACGTCTGCGAGTCATTCCGCACGCGATATCTCGTCGGGCAACGCGTCGCCGCCGTTGGTGAGTGCTTCCAGCTTCGCCCGCTGCTGGCGCTCGTCAGCAAACACGTCGAGTTCTACATTCTCGCGTTAAAGCTGAATGATACGCGCATCTTCAAATGCACGGATCAATTCTGTGAGGCCGCGAAGTTTCCGAGAGACGCGGGGACCGAGGCCGCCGGCTTAGTTCCTGGCGCATCCCAGTCCTCGCTCCGCGCAGAGCCAGTGCATGATCGCGATCACCCTGAGAACCACCTTGGCCGTTTTTATCGTGAGATTGATCGCGACGTGAACGCCCTCCTGAAGGATGGACATCCACCCTTGGTAGTTGTAGGCGTCGAACATGAAGTCGCGCTCTTCCATCGTTTGACGACCTATCCTGAGTGCGTGGAACCGGGAATACGCGGATTACCCGGTCATCTTGGCCAGAACGAAATGTACCAGCAATCCCTGGAACTGGTTCGGTCGGTGACCACCGGGCCGACACGTCGGGCCCTGGAGGGGTTCGACAAGCAGATCGGAACAGGCCACGCTTCGGCAGATGTACAGGAGATTGTGCGCGCCGCTTCCACAGGCAGGGTCGAACATCTATTCCTGCTTGAGAACGGGGCTGCTCCGGGCGTGGTCGACGGCGGGGCCGACCTCCTGGACAAAGCCGCTGTGCAAACGCTTCGGCACGGCGGCGACGTCCAAACCCTACTGGAGAGCAGCATGCCTTCCGGGGGGCCTATCTGCGCGATCTTCCGCTATGCTTCATAGCGTTCCTGATGAACGGGTAGGCAAGTCAATTCCCTTTTGCCGTCTTCGGCGTCTCCGTCGAGCCGAACTTCCGGTGGATACCGTGGAGTTGGCACGCTACCTGGTCGGCAAAGTAGCAGTCCATGATACCGATGATGGCAGGCTCAGCGGCCGCATCGTTGAGACGGAGGCCTACCCAATCGGTGATTCCGCGGGGCACGCATTTCGGGGAGAGACGCGGCGCAATGCGTCACTATTTCTGGGGCGAGGACATGCCTACGTATATTTCACTTACGGGTCATCATTCATGCTGAACGTGACGAGCGAGGCGGTTGGAGTCGGGGCGGGAGTACTCTTGCGTGCCCTCGAACCACTCGCGGGCATCGATCGGATGAAACGCTTACGCGGCGGGGCAGGGCTTCTCGATTTAGCCCGCGGCCCGGGGCGGCTAGCCCAGGCGATGCAGATTGATTTCAGGCAGGATGGCCTGGATCTGTGCGCCGCCGGTCCGCTCTGGCTCGCGACGAGTCCGCGCATAGCGGGTGCCATCGGCGAAAGCGTACGCATCGGTTTGACGCGGAACGTGGATCGCAAACTGCGCTTCTACGAGCGAGGCAATCCCTACGTGAGCGGCCCAAAGAGGTTACGCGAGTAGTTAGTGGCCGACTCGAGAAACACGATGGCTCGGCTTCTCAATGCGGCTTTTGGCTGCCGAAGGACTAAGCGGAAGCCGAAACCGGACCCGGCCTCCCCGGTGCACCTCCGCTGGTACTCCGTGCCCGATAGCCAAAGTCGAAAGCGACGCTTAGTCCTGTCCTCCGAATAATCGAAGCCTCGCGCGTACGACGTCGTGGATCGCGGCGACGGCCGACGGGAGGATCTTGTATGGCACCACCTCGTCCTCGCGCCGCGCGAGACCAGTCTCAAGTCCGTGTTTCCAGGCCACACGCAATTCCGTATTGATGTGAATGATATTGACCCCGGCGTGGATCGCCCGTCTGAGATCGTCATCGGCTGTGCCGGAACCGCCATGTAGCGTAAGAGGTATACAAGTCGCGGATTTGATCTCTCGAATTCGTTCGATCGCCAGATGCTTTCGCTCCTTGCCTGTAACCATGCTCTTGCGCATGCCGTGCGAATTGCCGACGGCGGGGGCCAGCACGTCCACCTTCGTCTCTGTGACAAACTGTCGCGCCTCTGCAGGAGTCGTCAACGCGCGGGCGGGACCGGGACCGTCAGCACGTATCTCAGAACCGCTGCCGATGTCCCCAATTTCTCCTTCGACGACCACCGCCGGGTTCATGGACTTGAAGGCCTCGACGGCCTCCTTAGTCGACCGGATATTTTGTTCCAATGGCAGCGTGGATAAGTCGAACACAACTGAATCGAAGCCCGCGCTCACGGCTTCCAGCCCGCCTGCCAACGAATGCGTGTGGTCGGCGTTCAAGAAGATGGGGTAGTCAAATTCGTCCCGCAGACTTCGCACAAGAGCCGCGAGCTGCTGAGTTCCCGCAAACTCCCGTTCTCCCTCCGAAGCGCCAACGATAACCGGCACGTTCAGTTCACGCGCAGCTTCGAAGATACCTTTCAGCAGGACGAGGTCGGCTATGTTGAAGTGCCCAACGGCGACACAGTTTCTTCCCGCGTCCTGAACTACTTCAATGAGGTTCTTCATGGGTTGCTTTCTCGACAAGTCATGTGCAATTCGGCTGCCAGCGGCATAGACTTCGACCTGGCGAAAGGAATCCTGCCAGGCGGCCCTACAATCACAGGTCAATCTCGATATCACCAGTTGGTCTGGAACAGCAGATGAGCAGGTTGCCGGTGGCTGGTGGCTCCAGGGGATCAGGCTCATAGTGGACGGCTCCTCCGATCAACGCGCACTCGCAGGTATGGCAGACCCCTGTGCGGCACGACCACTGCACGGGAACGTCGCACGCTTCCGCGAATTCCAGCAAACTGGAAAAGCGGGATTCCCACGGCACCGTAAGCCCGCTTCGTGTAAATGAAATCTGTGGTCCGATGCCGGGTTCCCCTGCAGGAGCGTGAACCGGCGGGCGGAAGGATTGCGTAATTCCTGGTGTGATCGACGCTTCCGGCCCAAACACCTCCGCGTGAATCCGCGTGGAATCGGCGCCCCAGGTTTTCAAGCCCGAAGTCAGGTCACGGAGGAATGATGGCGGACCGCACAAGTAGAAATCCGCGTCGCGAGCTACACCCAGCCGATCGAGCAGCGGGGTGTCCACATGTCCGAGCGAGTCGTAATCGACGCCCGATTCATCCCCTGAATCGGGCTTGCTGTAGACAATGTGGCTTCGGCTGTTCACGAGGGCTTGTAAGAGGCCACGTGACTCTTTTGCAAACGGGTGCTCTGCGCGGTTGCGCGCTCCGTAGATCCACCAGACCTCACGGCGTGACGCCGTGGAGGACAGCGAGTGCAACATGGCGAGTACGGGGGTTGCCCCGATGCCGGCACTGAGCAAGACGACTGGAGCATCGCCGGATCTCAGAATAAAACCGCCCCGAGGTGCGCTCACCTCCAAAACATCGCCCGCGTTTACGTGGTCGAAAATATAGGAGCTGACAAGCCCGTTCGTCTCCCGTTTCACGCTTATCCGATAGGTCCTGGCGCCGGGCATTCCTGACATCGAGTAATTCCGCAGCAGCATGGGGCCGTTGGGTGTTGTGCGCAACCGTAGAACCAGAAACTGCCCGGGTAGAGCCGCGGGCAGAGGTGTCCCGTCCGTTTCTTCGATGGACAACGAGACCACATTGGCAGTTTCCCGATCTACTCTGGCGACGCGTAATGGCCGAAAACCCGGCCAGGCTGGTGGCGGCCCGATGGAGGCCTTGAGCCCGGGATTCCCTCCCTCCGAAGTTTGCTGCTCTGCGAGCGCCCTTAAAGACGATTTCCAGCCCGGGCTGAGCGCCGGCACCCGCAACGAGCTTTCGAGTAGGTCGCGCGAGGGGTTTGGCAAATACAGGAGGGCATCCATGTTGGCCACTGTGATGTGTTCGGGGCCATCCGCCACTTTCGTGACTTCGTCGCCGGCGCCGACGTCGCCTTCCTCCAGCACACGAAAGTAGAACCCGGGCCGGTGGTGCGACACCAGCAGAGCAGCCATCGCCGGTTCTGCCATTCTGATGCCCACGCGATAGCATGTGACGCGCGGCTGAGTGACCTCGAAGAGCGCGCTCCCGATGCGGTATCGATCGCCGATGCAAACCTCGTCATCGGGCAAACCGTCCACTGTGAAGTTTTCACCAAACTGTCCGAATGAAAAGTCCTTGCGGCCGAGTTGGGTCTCCCAGTAGCGATACGCATCCAGTTGATACACCATCACCGCGCGGTGCTCGCCGCCGTGCCCAGCGAGATCGCCCTGACCATCGCCCTCCACATTGAGGCGACGGACTGCAATCCGGCCCTGCAATGGCTGCTTCCAAATGGCGGTGTGGACTTTCTCGCCTCGCCATTCGACATCACGAGGAAGCGCGACATTGATCGATAAAAGCCGTCCCATCGATACCCTCCCGAAGATATATGCGGCGGAACAAGCAGATCTGATTCCACCCCTCCTCCAGTACTATCCCAAAGACCCACGTGACATCAGGAGCAGGTGGCGGCGGTCCGTGTCGGAGCGCCGACAGGCGACAAGGCCAGCGCCTTTCCGGGCCCTGGATTGGAGAGTCGGATCGCGTCGACCCGCTGAGTCGGTCCGCAGACATTAGCGCACTAGTGTCTCAGCTCTGTCTTTTGTTTCTGTACCTTCGCGGTGGTACGCGAGATGCGTAGAGCAAGCAGCGAAGGCCGAACGGAGCTTTGGATGCTGAGTCGACCTGGATTACAAAGGAGAAGACCTTGAAAATACTGATGGTGCTAACGTCGCATGATCAATTGGGCAACACAGGCCGCAAGACTGGTTTCTGGCTGGAGGAATTCGCGGCCCCGTACTTCGTCTTCCGGGACGCTGGTGTCGAACTGACGCTCGCTTCGCCCAAAGGAGGACAGCCCCCGATCGATCCAAAGAGCGATTTGCCGGAGGAGCAAACTCCCGCAATGACACGGTTCAAACACGATGCGGAAGCACAGAAGCAGCTGTCTCAGACGGTGAAGCTTTCCGACATGAAATCGAAGGATTTCGACAGCATCTTTTACGTGGGTGGCCACGGTCCGATGTGGGATATCGTCGATAACCCCGATGCCATCGCGTTGATCGAGTCTTTCTACAACGCCGGGAAGCCCGTCGCCGCCGTCTGTCATTCGTCCGCTGTCCTCCATCGCGTGATGTATCAGGGCGAACTTCTCGTCAAAGGCAAACGCGTAACCGGCTTTACGGACGGCGAGGAAGCCGCGGTCGATTTGACCCACGTCGTGCCTTTCCTCGTTGAAGACGAATTGAAAAGGATCGGGGCGCTCTACGAGAAGGCAGCAGACTGGGCACCCTTCGCGCTGGTTGACGGCCGGGTCGTGACCGGTCAGAATCCGGCTTCGTCGACTAGTGCGGCCAAGGCACTCATTGAATTGCTCGCGGCTCGGAAAGCCGCTTAGCCGCCACGAGTTCGGCGCTCGCCGGACCCGCACTCTCACTGTGGAAGTCGTGGCGCGAGCCTACCAGGTGGAATATGGCGCACGTGATCCAGTACATATTGACGACGCTCCGCGCCGGGGAGTGGATGCCGGTGACTGCGGCCCGCGTCCTGATCGGGATCTTCTTCTGTATTTCCGGCGGGACCAAGCTGTTCGTAAAAGCTCAATTCGGCGTGCTTGAGAAGACCATGGTCCAAATACACGTCCCGTTCCCGCACTGGACCGCGCTCTTCGTCGCCATGGTCGAATTCGCGTGCGGAGCGGGCCTGGCGTTGGGGCTGCTCACGCCAGTCTGCGCCGCAATGCTCACCATGGACATGATCGTCGCGATCTCAACTACTTCGATCCACACTATACAGGCGAGTGGCTTCCTCGCCTGGCCCGACGACTTCCTGTACCTGCCCGAGGTGCTATACGTCTTAATCCTCGTTTGGCTGGTCTTCTCTGGGCCGGGTCGATACAGCGTCGATGGCCTCATCGCGCTGAGAGTGGGCGCCGTCGGCGTCGGGCGTTAGAGCCGAATATTCGGAAAACGACAGCAAAGATATGCCGAAAGCAACTTGGAAACCCCACGAGAAACACGGGCGGCTCACGACGCAGAGTGACCTGCCTGACACTGTCTATGCGTTTCCGAAGCAGCGTAAGGAACCACTGACCGACGCGCAACATGTGCGCAACGCGGTCGCGCGGTTCGATCAGGTCATCGGCGTGTCTGACGGAGACCGTGCTTTGGCATTCGCGAACATCCAAAAAGCGGCAAACTACTACGGCGTCAACCTCGGGGAAACGTCATGGCGTGACCTGGGCATTCATCCTCAAACCCGCAGCATGGGGGCTGGCACCAAGAACGCTGCGGCGAGGGAACGCCGAGTGCAGAGCACAGAAGCCACTGAATGAATTGAAGAAAACCAAACTTGAAGAGGAGACAGAAAATGAGAGACACAAACGCAGTGATCGCGACGTATGACAACCACTCGGCGGCGGAAGACGCGGTGAAAGAGCTTCAGAAGTCAGGCTTCGACATGAAAAAGCTTTCGGTCGTGGGGAAGGATTATCACACTGACGAGCAAGTCGTTGGCTACTACAACGCGGGAGACCGCATGAAGTATTGGGGGAAGTGGGGCGCTTTCTGGGGCGGCTTCTGGGGCTTATTGTTCGGCGCCGCCTTCTTTTGGGTGCCCGCGATTGGCCCTGTGCTGGTTGGCGGTCCGTTAGTGGCCTCGATCGTCGCCGGCCTGGAGAACGCCGCCATCGTCGGCGGTTTGAGTGCGATCGGCGCCGGTCTCTACAGCATCGGTATACCAAAAGACAGCATCCTGACTTACGAGGCGGCCATTAAGGCGGGCCAGTATCTGGTTGTTGCTCACGGGACTTCCGCTGAGGCGGCTCAGGCCAAGAGTATTTTGAGCACCTGGAAACCCGCCGGCCTGACCGATCACGCTCTCGAACCCGCCATGCAAGCGGTCACTCGCTGAACACGTCGTGAGGTGGGGCTGAACTCGTCTGTGGAACCCCACCCCACGCCAATTCGAATCGTTTAAGCCTGGGTGCGTACCGCACAAGGAGATGAAATATGAAAGCAATTGTTCTCCACCAATACGGCGGTCCGGAAGTGCTGAAATTTGAGGACTATCCTGATCCGGTGCCGGGTCCGGGCGAGGTGTTGGTGCGAGTCGCCGCCGCCAGCGTAAATCCGATCGACTACAAACGACGTGCCGGGTTAACGAAGGACTTTTATCCCATGCATTTCCCGGGCCTCATAGGGGTGGATGTCGCGGGGACTGTGGTCGAAATTGGGCCGGGGGTGGAAGGCTTTTCCGTCGGCGATCGGGTGTTCGCGATGGCGGACGATACTTACGCTGAACTTTGTGTGGTCAAGGCAGCGGTCTTGGCGAAGATCCCCAAGGGGCTCGATTTGATCCGGGCGGCGGCGCTGCCGCTGGCGACGACGACCGGCAACCAACTCAGTTCCGCTACGGGAATCCAAGCAGGCCAGACGATCATGGTCGTGGGTGCTGTTGGCAGTGTCGGGCGCTCCGCGGTATTCACTGCGAAGGGACGGGGGGCGACTGTGATCGCGGGGGTTTTGAAGAGGCAGGTGGATCAGGCGAAGGCTGTCGGCGCGGATCAGGTGGTTGCAACCGACGACGACGGCGTAATTGCGAGTCTCCCCCTGCTCGACGCGGTTGCGGATGCGGTAGGTGGAAGAACCGCCGAGCAGCTCATGGGCAAGATTAAGCCCGGCGGGGTGTTTGCTACGGTTCTCCGTGCACCGCAGAACGCAGCGCGGTACCCATCTGTAAAGGTGGTGCCGGTATTCTCGAAATTTGACAGGAGGACGCTCGAGTTCATGGCCGAAGCGGTGCGAGATGGCAAGCTGGAGATCCCGATTAGCGAGACGCTGCCACTCAGCGAGGCCGCCCAGGCTCAGGCAGCGGCAGAAAAGGGTGGCATCGGGAAGATCTTGTTGGTGGCTTGACTCGTTGCCGGGCGTGCAGGGTCTAAAAGGAATGAAGAAACATCAGCGTGGATTGAATCTCGCTTCGAAACCGAGCTGCGATGGATGCGTGGAGTGTCTCGCGTCACCGAGAGGTTGGTGGTTTCATCTCCGCCGGTGTGCGGAGTGTGGGCATATCGGATGCTGTGACAGTTCTCCGAGCCAGCACGCATCGAAGCATGCTGCTCAGACAGGGCACTCGATCATAACCAGCTTCGAGCCTGGTGAAGACTGGTTCTATGATTACGAGACGCAGGGAATGATCAAAGGCGCGGAATTGCTTCCGCCGCACGCGCATCCGGAGGATCAACCATCACCTGGACCGGCAGGGAGAGTTCCAGCCAACTGGGAATCCCTGCTGCACTAGCTGTCGCCGGTCGAGTCTTTATGGATGGGAGCTGGACTTGGGACATCGTATTCGCAATCAGCAGCGTATCGAAACGAGCCATCAATGAACGCAGTACAAGCTGAACAGAAGAGGTATGCGATGCCCTCTCGCGAGGGGTTCATCACAGCGGCTCTTGTGGGACAGGCAAGATGACGATCCTCGCGAATATTCCGCTGCCGGCGCCGCGCATGCCTCGCCATTTCTGGGCCGTGTTACTGGCCGGCGGCGACGGAGTACGGCTGCGGGAACTGACCATGAGAATCGCGGGAGACGATCGCCCGAAGCAGTTCTGCCCGATTCTCGGTGCGAAGAGCCTCTTGCGTCAGGCCCGCGCTCGTCTCGATCCGCTCTTTTCGGGCGATCGGCAGGTATTCGTGGTTTCTGACACGCATGAAAGGTACTACAGCAAGGAACTTGCGGACGCGAAAGAGTCACTCGTCATCGCACAGCCCCTGAACCGGGGGACGGCGGTCGGAATCATAGTTGCGCTCGTTCAGGTCATGCAGGCTGATCCCGACGCGATCGTAGGATTCTTTCCCTGCGATCATCATTACTGCGATGACGAGTCGTTCAGGTCCATCGTCAGAGCGGCGACGGCGGGTGTGGAGCAATTTTCCCAGTCACTCGTCATCGTCGGGGCGGTGGCGGAGTACGCGGAAACTGAGTACGGCTGGATCGAACGGGGGCCAGCTGTATGGGAAACACAAGGCAAGCCGCTGTGTCGAGTCAATCGATTCTGGGAAAAGCCAGTGTGCCTAAAGCGCGAGCTCTATTACAAAGCGGCTGCCTCTGGAATACCTTCGTCAGCTTCGGCAGCGCGGCTACTTTCCTCGAGTTGGTCTGTTCCGAGGTCCCCGAAGTGGTTCTTGCGGTGGCGCGCGCTCTGGCCGATAGAGATCTGGCGCCCACCTACGCGCAGTTGCCCATCGTCGACTTTTCACGCGAAATTCTGACCCATCAGGCGAACAGACTCCTGGTGCTTCGCGATTCCGGCTCGGGATGGGCGGACCTTGGTAGCCCCAACCGCGTCCTCGGCCTGCTCGCCAAGAACGTCAATCCGGCTGCCTGGTTTCGTCAAAGAAATAGCCTTACGCCGCTAGTCCGCGCGTTGCGAGATGTTGTGTGGTAGCTCTAGAACTTCACCTCCGTGACGCCTTTCTTGCAGCTCTGATGCTGACCGGCGCCATCGATGCGGCCGAACAGGCGGTATCGGAGGCGATCGTCACATCGAGGTGCGACGTTGCCATGGACGAAATGCTCGTTGCGGCGGCGAAGTGCGCGATTCAAATCGACGATGAGGGTTTGCGGCGGGCCGAGATACCATCCGGTCTGCCTCCCTCTGTGTCGCGCTGTGAGAAGCGGCACGGCGACCCGGCCGAGCTTTGATTGGCGTTGGAGTTGATTATTGGTCGTCGACCACTTCAATGAGAGTTCGAATGGAGGATTTCATGGAAGCAAACGTTAAGCGTATGTTTCTGGTTACCGCCCTGGCGCTGGCGACTGCCGCGCGAATCTCCGCAGCGCCCAATCCGGAAGTCAAGTCTGGCGTAGACCGGCTGTACGTAATTGACTGCGGCGACGGCAGTGGTCCCGACGAGTCGCGTTGGACACCAGGCGCCAACGTCGGAACCCCGGTCGCCTTTCCCGGCCACTGCTACCTCATCCACCACACGCGCGGGTGGTTTCTATGGGACACGGGCATTGATGATGCCGTGGCAGAACTGCCTGATCATCAGAGGGTGTTTCACGAATGGGGGCCGGGCACCGGCCCGATTTGGCGCAAACCAATCACGCTCGCGGCTCAGCTCGAAGAGATTCACGTTCGGCCCTCGGACATCACGCTGATGGCCGTGTCACATAGCCACCCGGACCACGCGGGGAACATCGAAATGTTTCCTAACACGCTGATGCTGGTGCAAAGAGTCGAGTACGAATGGACCGGGAGCCGGCAAGACACCGTCGCCTTTTACAAGAAGCATCCGGTAAAGCTTATCGACGGCGACCACGATATCTTTGGGGACAGAAGCGTCGTGCTGCTCTCCACACCCGGACACACTCCCGGCCACCAATCTTTGCTTGTGAGGCTCCCTAAAACCGGACCGGTGATTCTTAGCGGCGATGTTGCACATTTCCAGACAAGCTTTGAAAATCGCTATGTCCCTACGAATAATTGGAGCAGGCAGGCTTCGCTCCAGTCGATGGACAAGATAGCGATAATCATCGCGAAGGAACATGCGCAGCTCTGGATTAACCACGATCAGCCCCAAAGCGACGCTCAAAAGAGGCTGCCGGCGTATTACGAGTGACGCTCGACAAGCTGGCCTATCGTGACGAAAGCCAGCCTGCAGCGTCAGCGAGTCGACTTCAACCAGCCAGTGCTTATGGCAGCTCTGCATCCAGAGGCGTTGCGGCTCACGGAAGCGAAGGGAAACACCCACGTTTTCAAGCCATACTGCCTCCTTACGAACAGCGTCCCGCCGCTGGTGTGCGGATGGCAGAATGCGTGCAGTAAGAGGCGAGCATGCCGCCTTCGCCAAGCCTGAGGGCGCCGGATCCTAATACTCAGGCGTTCCCGGTCTTGACTCCGGCTCAGATCGACCGCATTCGTCCGCTTGGCCTTATCCGAGGCGTCCAAAGTGGTGAAACGCTCTATCAACCAAACGATTCGGGTGTCCCGTTTTTTGTGCTGCTCTCAGGCCAGATGGAGGTGTTGCGGCCCACACTGGATGGCGAGCGGCTAGTGGTCATCCACAACCCGGGTTGCTTTACGGGCGAAATGACCATATCGCAGGCCAACGATGTTGGGTGCATGGGCGAGTCACGACTCCCGGCGAGTTTCTGGAATTAAGCAGGGACGCGATGCTGGCGCTTGTGGCGAGGGATGCCGAGCTGAGCGAGATTCTAATTCGATTTTAGAGGAGAGAGCATAATGAAACCGATCACTTTCTTGCTGATTGCGGTTGCAGCACTAGCCGGGGTCATCGCTATCACAGTGCCATCTCTACGGGCTGATGAAACAGCCGATCCGATCTTCGTGACAGAAATCCCTCCCGGATACCGGGACTGGAGGTTAATCTCCGTTGCCCACGAAGAAGGCAACCTCCACAGTTTCGCTGCTGTTTTGGGCAATGATGTGGCGATCAAGGCCTACCGCGACGGGAAGCTTCCTTTCCCGGACGGTGCGATCATTGCCGCTCTGCACTACGGGCACGTCCCGTCGGAGGAGAACAACAAAGTCTTCGGCAATCCCCAATCATTCGTTCCAGGCCCGGCAACGAACGTTCAGTTTATGGTCAAGGATTCAAAGAAGTACGCCACGACGGGTGGATGGGGGTTCGCTCACTTCAACAAAGACGGCAAACCCCTCGACGCGGCGTCAATGAAAACCTGCTTCCCTTGCCACGCTCAAATCGGGGCTCGCGACCTCGTGTTCACGCGTTACGCACCTTAGTAGCGGGGTCGGGAGACGATTGGCCGATGCCTGAGTTCTGGGCTTACTCGTTTATCAATACCCTGCGCGAGGGGCGCGTGATGAAAGCCTGGGCCGCTAACGTCGTATTCAGGAGGAAGAATGAAAGCCGGAAGGATCCACTACTTCGGTCCGCCAAACGCGATAGTGATCGACGAAATGCCATGTCCGAGGCCGAAAGAAGGCGAGTTGGTTGTACGGGTCGCGGCTGCCGGCGTTGGCCCATGGGACGCCCTCATTCGGGAGGGGAAGAGCGTTGTGAAAGCGTCCCTGCCGATCATTCTCGGGTCAGATTTCGCGGGGATTGTCGACTCCGTGGGAACTGGAGTAATTCAGTTCAAGCCGGGTGAGGACGTTTTCGGCGTCACAAACAAAGACTTCTGTGGCGCTTATGCCGAATACGCGGTGGCGTCGGCACAGATGGTAGCCGCGAAGCCCAGGTCATTGAGCTTTGTGGAAGCGGCGTCTATTCCGGTGGTGGCGGTGACGGCGTATCAGATGCTATTCGACTATGCACAGCTGAAGGCGGGCCAATCGGTATTAATCCACGGAGCGGCTGGAAATGTTGGCGCGTATGCGGTGCAACTGGCGAAGCAAGCGGAAGTGCAGGTTTTCGCAACCGCCGGGCCTGCCGATGTTGACTATGTTCGGAGCCTCGGGGCCGAGACCGTCGTCAACTACAAGACTACACAGTTCGAGGATGCCGTGCCCCCCGTCGATGCGGTGCTCGACACGGTCGGAGGAGAGACGCAGCATCGTTCATTCCGTGTTCTAAAGCCGGGCGGCATCCTCGTGTCGGTGATTTCGCCGCCTCCGCAGCCTGCGGGCTTTCGTGCAGCGTTCTTTCTAGTAGATGTCACCGCGACCAGACTGGGCACACTCGCGAGGTTGCTCGATAGCCGAAAGCTGGCCGCGAACGTCGGCAGCGTGCTCCCGCTCGAAGAAGCTCGGATGGCGCACGAGATGCTGGCAGGCGCGCCGCACAAGAGGGGGAAGATCGTACTTACGGCGCAGGGCGTTCGCTAGGTAGTAGCAGAGGAGTTGAGCATGAGACGTAAAAGTATGGGGATGGCTTTATTCGTTGGACTACTTCTCTGTGTTCTGGTGGCGATGGCCATCGCGGCGCCGGACAAGTACACAACTGCGCGTCCCTAATGGGCTCGCATTCTCTGACTTCAGGGGATACGAGAGCTGGCAGGTTGTGTCCGTCAGTCAGACTGAAGAGTTGCTGAAGGTAATGGTCGCCAATCCCACGATGATCGACGCCTATCGAGCCGGCGTTCCCGGCAACGGGAAGACTTTCCCCGATGGCTCCAAGATCGCAAAAATCGAGTGGAAGCCGAAAAAGAACACGGAAGCCCCATTTTCAGTGAGGGTGCCGGACATTTTACAAGTCGTCTCCCTCATCGAGAAGGACAACAAGAGATTCCCGGATACGAAGGGATGGGCGCACGCCACGTTTGAATATGATCCCGCGCCAGACGCGTTCAAGCCCGGTGCGACGGGCGTTGTCAATTGCGGCTTCGCGTGCCATACGGCAGTGGCGGCCAAGGATTACATTTTCACGTCGTACGGAAAAAGATGAGCGGGATGACATTCAGGTGAGGCCAGATCCTATAAGAGCGCCCAGAACAGTACGCGGGCAGCGACCCGTGGCCCAGCCAGTTGCTGCGCCGCTCACTCGCGCCGCGATCTTCCTGGTCGCGACCGTAAACCCGGGCGGCAATCGCGCAGTCCTACGGTCCTTCTGCGGAGATCTAGCCGCGTTAGTGCGTGCAGTGGAGTTTCGCGATCTTGAAGGGGGCCTTTCCTGCGTCATCGGTTTTGGATCCGACGCGTGGGAGCGGCTCTTTGGACCACCGCTGCCGGCGGAACTGCGCGTGTTCCGCGAAATTCGCGCGGGAGGACGCCACGCGGTTTCGACGCCAGGGGACTTGCTGTTCCACATCCGCGCGAAGCGCATGGATTTGTGTTTCGAGCTGGCAACGCAGATCATGGCGCGTCTTGGAAACGCGGTTTCGCCGGTCGACGAAGTTCATGGCTTCCGCTATTTTGACGACCGTGATCTCCTGGGATTCGTCGATGGGACGGAGAACCCCCGCGGTAAGGCGGCGATCGACGCCGTGATGGTCGGCGAGGAAGACGCGGCGTTCGCCGGCGGCAGTTATGTGATCGTGCAAAAATATCTCCACGATCTTAACGCGCGGAATGCGCTGTCCACGGAGGCGCAGGAACGAATCATCGGCCGCACCAAGCTGTCGGATATTGAATTGGACGATTCCATCAAGCCAACCTCGGCGCACAGTTCACTCACCACCATTGTCGAGGACGGAAAAGAGATCAAGATCCTGCGCGACAACATGCCCTTTGGCCGAGCCGGGCACGGTGAATTTGGCACATATTTCATCGGCTACAGCCGTTCGCCCCGCACCATCGAACACATGCTCGAAAACATGTTCGTGGGCCGGCCGCCCGGCAACTATGACCGCCTGCTCGATTTCAGCCGCGCGGTCACTGGAAACATGTTTTTTGCTCCGTCCGCAACATTCTTGGAAGCCGTGGGCGACGACCAGCTCGTAGCGGACGCTGCGCCTCTTGCCGTAGACCCGGCGGCGGCCGATGGCTCTCCATCCGCCCGGCGGCGAGGTGACGGTTCGCTGGGCATTGGTTCCCTCAAAGGAGAAATTCCGCATGAATAATCTGCATCGCGAGCTAGCCCCCATTTCGGATGCGGCGTGGGCTCAGATTGAAGAGGAAACAACTCGCACTCTTAAACGCTATCTTGCAGGACGGCGTGTGGTCGACGTGCGGGGACCGACAGGCTCTGTTCTCTCGGCGGTCGGCACCGGCCATCTGCTTCCGATCCAAAGTCCCAATGACGGTATCCTTGCAAGGCAACGCGAGGTGAAGGCGTTAGTGGAATTGCGTTTCCCCTTCGAACTTGACCGCCAAGCGATCGACGATGTCGAGCGCGGGGCCAACGACTCGGATTGGAAACCGGCGAAGGACGCGGCCCGACAGATCGCCTATGCAGAGGACAGGGCGATTTTTGAGGGCTACACGGCCGCCGGCATCGTGGGCATTCGTCAGGGGACAAGTAATCCGAAGAATCCCCTGCCCGCCGACGTTCGGCAGTACCCGGATGCCATCGCTCAAGCTCTGAGCCAATTGAGGCTTGTCGGAGTCAATGGCCCTTATGCGGTTCTGCTGGGTGCCGAGGCCTATACGGCACTGGCTGAAACCAGCGATCAAGGTTACCCGGTGCTGGAGCACGTCAAGCGCTTGGTGGACGATAAACTTATTTGGGCGCCTGCTATCGATGGAGCTTTTGTAGTGACCACGCGGGGCGGCGATTTTGAGCTGCACATCGGCCAGGACGTCTCCATTGGCTACCTGAGCCACAACGATGATGCGGTCCGGCTCTATCTGCAGGAGACCTTCACGTTCCTGCTGCTCACCGCAGAGGCCGCTATTGCGCTGACTCCTTCCGCGAAATCAGAGAAGCCCTGAAAGGGCGGCGGTTAGGTCTCTGACCGGACGTCTCCGTCATCGATGCCCTGATGGCTGCTCTCTGATCAGCACTGCGGCGCTGAGGGAACTGGCGAGGGCCAGCCCGGTCGCTATCCACAACACAGTGCGATAGCCCGCGACGAATGCGTCCTCGATAGCTCCCCGGCCGCGAGCGTCGCTCGTTTCTGTAGCCGCCAGCCTGGACCGCTGGGCCTCGATTTGAGCTCGCGCCGCCGACGCCAGGTCGAGACCATTCAATCGTCGTTCCAGGGAGCTCTGGAATATTCCGCTAAGTAATGCTCCGAAAACAGCCACGGCGAGCAAACCTGATACCCGCGAGACAGCGTTGTTAATTCCGGACGCCGCTCCCGCTTAGCTCTGCTCCACCGCGTTCATCACGGTAGTCGTGAGCGGCGCGACGCTGATCGCCATGCCCAGGCCCAGCACCAATACCGCGGGGAAGAATGTGGTCCAGTAAGACCCGCCAACGCCGGCCTTGCAAACAAGGCACATCCGACGGCCGCGATCATGGGGTCGATTACCAGCGGAGCCCTGGCAAGCCGTAGCGATCGAGGAGTTCGCCAGACCAAACGCGACAACAAGAACATCAAGAGAATAAGCGCCAGCAGTGCCGCTCCCGCTTCGGTTGGCGAATACCCTTGCACCTGTACCAAATCGAGAGGGAAAAAGAAGAGCATGCCGTTCAACGCGGAGTAGAGGAACAGGGTGAGCAGGTTCGCGCCACTGAAATTCCGGGAACGGAACAAGCCGAGCGGAACCATCGGCGACGGTGAGCGCACTTCCCAATAGAGCAGCGCAATCAGGGCAACGGCCCCCATCGCCCCCGCGCCGGGCATCGATTCGATCAGTCCAAGTACGATTCCGCCAAAGGCGAGGACCGCCAGCAGGCCGCCCAACCAATCGAACCGCTGGCTGCGATTCTCAACCCGGCTCTCCGGGACCTTCCACAGGGCAAGTCACACCACCGCCACCCCCAGCGGAATATTGATGAAGAATACCCATCTCCACGAACCGTACTCGATGAACCATCCACTCAGTAGGGGACCGATCGCAGCCGTGATCGCGGTGAAGCCGGACCACGTCCCGATCGCCCGACCGCGCTCCTTTTCGGCAAAATTAGCGCTGATCAGAGCCAGGCTGCCGGGTACAAGCATCGCGCCACCTATGCCTTGGAAACCCCTGGCAACAATAAGCTGCCGGATGGTGGGCGCGAGTCCGCACCAAGCCGAGGCTAAACAGAAGAGGACTACTCCGGCCGCGAAGATTCTGCGGCGGCCATACATGTCCCCCAAAGACCCGCCGACGAGCAACAGCGTCGCCAGGAACAGAGCGTAAGCTTCCACCACCCATTGGACGTCCGCCAGGGTGGCCCGCAGTGCCGATTGCAGCGCCGGAAGCGCAACGTTCACGACCGTGCTATCAATGAACACCATGCTCGAACCCAGGATAGTCGCGGCTAGAATCCATGGGCCGTTCGTTGCAGCCGGGCTCCGGCACGAACCGGCGAGAATTGCGGCTTTGTCGCAAGGGAGTCTGGCGATGGTGCCCATAATCCATTCTCTCAGCCTTGCCGCGATGCCCCAGTCGATTTTATGCCCGTTCAAAACGGATGGAGCCAGAAAACTCGACGGACGTCAAATAGATTCTTTGCCATTCGGTTCCCCAGACCGCAAAACGTGCGGCGGACCCAGGTAGGGGAAAACGGCCAGCAGATCGTCGTGGGGACCTACGTTGTCCCGCGTCACCTTCCCATTTGTGAGGAGCGGGAGGAAGACATCAATGACGTCGTCCGTGAGCGTCCGGCCGTTGCCGGGATAGGACGCAGGGCGCCCGGGATCATAGGCGAGGATGTCTGGCAGTAGCGTCGCTGCGACTCGATTTGCTTCTTCTCGCGAATAGTCGCCCGTATGTTCTAGCGAGTGGGAGAATATAGCGACGAAACGGGCATCGTCCACCGGCTCGCTAGCCATGTAGAGGCCGTTTTGCTCGCCACTGAGGAAGACAGCTTGCGAAGGCCGCGCGCCCCGGTCCGCCTGGACCCATTTTCCACTTGCGCCGTCAAGCGTGCGATGCCAAAGGCCGAGCTGCTTCGCGCCTAGGACAGCATTGGCTACCTCCAGCACGATGCTGCACACGTCCGCTTCGGCGAAGAAATCGATACCGGTGAACTGCAGGTTATTCAGGGCTCCCTGCGTATCGAAGAAAAAGGGCTCGCTGCGCCAGCCGGCGAAAAAGCGATAGTCGCCGGCCGCCGTCACTCGCGCTTCCCGCCCCGTCGAGACCGGCGCTCCCTCAAGTATGATCTGCCCACCGTCGCCCGCACCGGCGGCCTCGGTTCCCTCCACGCGGCGCAATGTTGCCGTTTGTGTCCCACCGTTTGGGGGCGAGAATCGAATACGGTACGCGATATTGGCGATGGCGTCGCCGTCGGTGTCGATCTTAAGTTCGTAGATGGCGTCGGACGCGAACGGATCGACTGTGGTTGGTCCCGGCGGGTTCAGGCCGGCGGACGGATGAACATTCATAATCAGGATAGACTTGTCAGGCTCCCCAGGCTTGGGGAAGGCGTAAAGATCGGTGAGGTCAAGGCCGGAATCCCCGTGGGGGAACCCGAAGTCAGGACCGGAATAATGGTGCGACATAGATTAGCCGCTCCTTTAAGTAATCGATTCGTGCTGTTTTAAGGGCAGGACCGGCCCGACGTTTCTCGCCAACTCGTTCGCCATGCCTATCCAGACCACTTCCAGTCTCGAATTTCGTCCTTGTCGATTCCTTCAGTGTGAGCATAGTTAATACTCGCGATGATCTGCCCCTTGAGCCATTCCTTGACGTGGGCTCCAGCGGGATGCAGACGCGGGATACGATCGATGACGTCAATTGCCAAATTGAAGCGGTCGATTTGATTGAGAATCGCGAGTTCGAGCGGAGTGTTGATGCTCCCCTTTTCCTTGTACCCGCGGACATGAATGTTGTCGTGATTCTTGCGCCGGTAACTAAGTTTGTGAATGAGCGAAGCATAGGAATGGAAGTTGAAGATCACTGGTTTGTCGGTGGTAAACAGAGAATCGAAGTCGCGGTCGGAGAGCCCATGAGGGTGTTCGGTCTCCGGCATGAGTCGGAAAAGATCCACGACATTGACGAATCGTATCTTCAAATCGGGGAAGCGCTCCTTCAGGATTGCAACCGCCGCCAGAGACTCCATCGTCGGGATGTCGCCGGCACAAGCCATCACGACGTCGGGCTCTACACCGCTATCGGTGGACGCCCACTCCCAGATGCCGATGCCTTTGGTGCAGTGGGTGACTGCATCCTCCATGGTGAGGTACTGAGGATGCTCCTGTTTATCCGCGACGATGACGTTCACGTAGTCCCGCGACCGCAGGCAGTGATCCGTCACACTGAGCAGGCAGTTTGCGTCCGGCGGTAAGTAGATTCGGACCACATCGGGACTCTTGTTAGTAACCACGTCGAGAAATCCCGGATCCTGGTGCGTAAAACCGTTGTGATCCTGCCGCCACACCAGAGATGTAATGAGAATGTTGATCGAAGGCACGGGTGCTCGCCAATCGAGCTCCTTTTTGGACTTCTCCAGCCATTTGGCGTGCTGGTTGAACATGGAATCAATGATGTGGATGAAGGCTTCATAACTCGAGAAGAACCCGTGACGCCCGGTAAGAACGTAACCTTCAAACCAGCCTTCGAGCGTGTGCTCGCTCAACATTTCCATCACGCGCCCGGAGACATCGAGTTCACCACCGTCGGCGTCGTCCGGCTTGAATTCGGCCAACCAGGTTTTCTTTGAGGCGGCGTAAATGGCTGTGAGCCTGTTGGACGCGGTCTCGTCGGGCCCAAACACGCGGAAGGACTTCATGTTGCGGCGCATCACTTCGGCAAGAAGGTGCCCGAGCACCGCGGTGGGCTGCGCGCGGACTGCACCCGGCGCTTTGACCTCGACCGCGTAATCGCGAAAGTCCGGCAGTTCGAGCTCTTTTCGCAGCACCCCGCCGTTTGCGTGAGGGTTCGCGGAGATACGGCGTTGCCCGGAAGGTGCGAGTTCCTGCAGTTCTGCTATGAGCCTTCCGTCGGAATCGAATAACTCTTCGGGCTTGTAACTGCGCAGCCACTCTTCGACAAGCTTCAGATGCTTTTCATTCGTGACTGGGTCGGACACGGGGACCTGATGCGCCCGCCACGAGCCTTCCACTTTGTGTCCGTCTACGACTTTCGGCCCCGTCCATCCCTTGGGAGAGCGAAGTACGACCATGGGCCAACGCGGGCGGGTGGCATCTCCGGTTGAGCGCGCGTGCTGCTGGATCGAGCGAATTTCCACGATACATTGTTCCAGGGTCGAAGCCATTTGTTGATGCACCGCAGACGGGTCGTCACCCTCGACGAAATAGGGTTTGTGGCCGTATCCGATCAGCAACGCCTGCAGTTCGTCTCGCGGGATGCGGGCAAGGATCGTGGGATTCGCAATCTTGTAACCGTTAAGGTGCAACACCGGCAGGACAGCCCCGTCGCGAATGGGATTCAGGAACTTATTCGAGTGCCACGAGGTGGCAAGCGGTCCGCTTTCCGCCTCGCCGTCTCCCACCGTGACGGCAACGATGAGGTCAGGGTTGTCGAAAGCGGCCCCGTACGCATGAGAGATGGAATAGCCAAGCTCGCCGCCTTCGTGAATCGAACCGGGTGTCTCGGGCGTGCAGTGCGAGCCGATCCCGCCGGGGAACGAAAATTGCCGGAAGAACCTGAGCAGGCCCGCTTCGTCGCGACTCTTGTCGGGATAGATCTCGGAATAGTGCCCTTCAAGGTAGCAGTTGGCCAGCGTGGCCGGCGCGCCGTGACCCGGGCCCGAGATGTACATCACATTCAGGTCATATTTCCTGATGAGACGGTTTAGATGAATCCAGATCAAAGACTGCCCCGGATCCGACCCCCAATGACCAAGAAGTCGATTCTTGATGTGCTCCGGCTTCAGCGGCTCGCGAAGCAGAGGATTCCCGCGGAGATAGATCATTCCTGCTGCTAAATAATTGCAGGCATGCCAGTAAGCATCGATCCTTCGTAACTCCTCCTGGGTAAGCGCCGCCGGGATCTCAGCCGAAACATGAGTTGTGCTAGCCATTCTGTTCTCCTGGAATTCAAGACTTGGCCAGGCCCGCTTTGCGTCATCGAAGCCCGCGCGCTCAACAAGACAGGTGAAATCCCTCGGGCATGGTGGAAAGCGTCTCGGTCATAGCGCCGACAAGGCGGGCGTCGTCGGGTCCGTGGGACCTTCGCGCCAGCGGTCGATGCCGGTTATCCCTGCGGGAATCCGAACATCAACCACGACTGATTGGCGACCCAATGCGGGTACAGTTCGGTCATCTGATCGAACAGCTCCTTGTCGGATGTAGCGGTTTTCTGCAGCCGATCGAAGTCCTGCAAATAACGCTTGGTGTCCTGGATCGCCGAGGGAGAGTCGGGCGCGCCAGGCTTCTTGTGACCGGCGACAACGATCGCTGGATTCAGCGCCGCTAAACGGTCCAGCGCCGCAATCCAATTCTTTCGGCTCTCGGGGGTAGTGTCGCCGACGTACATACGGCATTGGTTGTACACAACGTCGCCTGCCACGATCAGGCCGATCGATGGAACGTATAGAGAGGTCGAATCGGGACTATCGGTACGGCCCTGCTCGAGAATGCGCAATTCGTGGCCCTCGAGAGTGAACGTATCGTGCTCATAGGGCACAGGTGGAACCAACTTGGTGGCCACTTGCCCAGGAAAGAGCCGGCGCGCCAATTGCTCCACTGGGGGAGAGAAAGACGCCTGCATGCCGGTCACCGTCTTGGGCGTTGCTATTGCTCGAGCGTCCGGGAAACGGTCGAGCAGAATGCTTAGACCGTAGAAGTGGTCGAAATGGGAGTGCGTTATATAGATCGTCTCCAGGTTACGGTTGTGCAAGGCGACCCAATCCGCGAGAGCCTTGGCCTCAGCCACTGTCCCCATTGCGTCCACCAGCACGGCGTCGTACTCGCCGAAGATTAAAGTCGACGTGATAGGGTCAAAGCCGAGCGCTTCGCCGAAGGGCTTTGGCCGCTCGCCGACCATAGTCTTTCCCGGCGCCGTGAAGACGTTCACGCTAAGCGTTTTCGACGCGACAGGCGCGCTCACGCCCGTGGTCTCTTGCAGTCCATTTGTGCCGTCCATTTGGTACTCCTTTCGAGTTCAGAGCGAGTGACTGTTCAGGAACCGAGTCGACCTTCATTACCTGTTCCATTTGGCTTTCGTCGCCGCTTGCTCAATCAACTCCGCCACTTCCCGCGGATGAGACAGCATCGCCAGATGATTGGCCGGTAGGGTGATTAAAGTTGCCTTTATGTTCGTTGCTTCGTCTTTCTCGAGCTCCGGCGGAATCGCCCGGTCGTGGCCGGCGATCACGGCCCATGATGGCTTGCTCTTCCAGGCAGCCGTCGTGACTGTCGCTCCAAAAACAGCTGCCGCCGTTTGACCCTGTGTCGCAGTGAGTATCTGCTGCTCGGTACCCGGGAGGTCTTGCGCCATGTCTTCGGCGATTCCTTTTCGAGTCGCCGTCAGAAAGCCTTGAGCGTCGAGCCGAAGCTCGCCGCCCAACGGAGCGGGCGGGTACGGCTTGCTTACCGAATTGATGGATTCACCCTCCCGCGGCGCGAACGCCGCCACGTAGACCAACCCGACGACCTTTGGATCATTACCCGCCTCGGTAATCACCACGCCGGGGTAGGAATGGCCAACGAGTATTACCGGTCCGTCTTGCAACGCGATGATACGCTTCGTCGCCGCTACATCGTCAGCCAGCGAGGTCAAAGGATTCTGAACAGCGACCACATGAAAGCCCTTCGCTTGGAGAAGCGCAATTACTCTGGACCAGCACGATCCATCCGCCCAGGCGCCGTGAACCAGGACAATATTTCTGGACCCTTGCGCGGAGTCCACCTGAGCGAATCCTGTCATGTCGAGTCCGGACGGCAAGATCAGCATTACGGTTGCCATCAAAGCGGTTCGGTACATTTGCGAGAGCTTCATTTCTATCTCCTCAGTGAACTGACACTCGGGATAAGCCAGCACAACCTTGGCCGCACAACCGGGCGAACGTTTCCATCGGGCCCAGCGCTAACCGTACTTGAGCTCGGTGCTTTGTCCGACCTCGATAATGTAACCATCAGGATCGCGGATGTAGCAGCGAATCTCGCCGTACTTGGGTATTGGCTCCGTGATGAACTCGGCTCCTCGACTTTTCCACAGTTCATAACACGCTTGGATATCCGCAACGCGGATATTCATAAAGCCGTTGATCTTATCCGGGTCGGGGACGCTGAGCGTCACCGTCGGCTTATCGGGAGTCGGCCCGCCCCCGACGTTGACAAGGAGCCAGGTATTCGCGATCTGAATGTACGCAGGCGCGCCTTCGCTGTCGCCTGTGCTCAGGACGCGCCCGTCGAAAACCTTCTCATAGAAGCGAGCGGACCGATCTATGTCGGCGACGGTAAGAAAATGCGCGACGCTGAACCCCTCGCGCGGGGGCATCTCATAGCTCTTGTGATCGACTTGTACCGCGTTCATTGATGGCTCCTTTTGATACGGTGTTGATTACAAATACACTGTCCCGAGCGCCTCCCGTTCCCAACGTCAGGACTTCGGAACGCCCGCCTAGCGCGCGATTTGGCCCAAATAATACCCGAGCCGGTTCTCGACATCCCCCGGCTTGTGGAAGCCGCGCGCCATAAGCGCCTTGATCCCCTCCTGAGCGGCGGGTCGCCCGAGAGAAGCAATGCACGCGTCCCACCCGGCGCCGAGTTCAACGTCCGGCGGCAGGCTGGTGTTGACGAGGCGCTTGGTGTTGGCGATCGCCCATTTGTCGAACCCGGCGATCCGGGTCGCGAGCGCCTCGACGAACGCGTCTAGATCCGCGTCGGGCAAGGCGCGATTCACGTAGCCATAAGCCTCGGCCTGGTCTGCCCCGATGTCTTCCGAACTCAAGAGCACCTCGAGGGCGCGGTTGCGTCCGATGAGTTGGGGCAGCCGGGCCATGGGGCCGCCACCGGCCACCATCCCCACGCCAACCTCCCATTGCGAAATGATTGCCTTTTCGCGGCTGGCGAAACTCATGTCGCAGGCGAGCGTGATCTCGCTGCCATTGCCCGTCGCCCGGCCACGGATGAGAGCGATGGAAGCTACCGGCAAGCGAGTCAGACGCGCGAGAAAGTCCGGCCAGGGCGGCAAGCCGGTGGGACCCGCCGGCATTGAGGTCAGATCCTCAATCTTCGCCAGGAAATCGGAGTGATTCAGGAAGTAGTCGTCGACCGCGCTGTCGAACACGACGACCCTGACATGCTCGTCGGCTTCGAGAGCGTCGATGAGTTCCTGGAACCCCCGGACCATTTCCGGGCCCATTACGTTGATCGGCGGGTTGTCGATGGTGACACGCCAATAGGCGGGTGACCGGCGTGCGACTCGGATCTGTGCGGGCTTCGTAAGTGTGCTTGCAGCTGTCATAGCATCCTCCTGTCTATATGTTGGTCTTCCAAGCCGGGATCACTCGTTTCTTGTCGGCGATAGGTTGATTACTGCGGCGCCCGTCCTGCTAACGATCTCGTCCTGGGAATCCGTGCCGCCCGAACAACCGATTGCGCCGATAATCACCCCGCGTTCGATCAGCGGGATGCCGCCTCGAGAGGCAATGATTCCGTCGAACGCGAGCAGATAGTTGAGGTGCATAAGCTGGATACCGTCCTCGAACTGCTTCGTTTCGCGCCGGAAGGTCGCGGCCGCTCGTGCCTTGTGCTGGGCAATCTGAATGGAGGCAAGCATCGCGCCGTCCATTCGTTGAAAGGCGACGAGGTTGCCGCCGGAATCGACCACCGCTACGTTCATCTTCCAATTCCGGTTCTTCGCCTCTTCCACCGCCGCGCGAATCGCCGCCTGGGCTCGGTCTAGCGATATCGGCAGGCCGTACGGAGTGTCGAAAGGAATTTTATCGGGCACAAAATCGAGCGGATTCGTTTCCGTGGGCTGCAGGGCTCGGCTCGCAGTAGCGGCGGTTCCTGTTCTCTCGTTTGACATAGGTCCTCCTTCAAGGGTCGTAGTCCCCCCCGTTCACCTCTTGCCGTACGCCGTGAAGATGTAGTCCTTGTTCTTCACGATCGTGTGGCACGCAAAGCCGCAATTCACAGTGCCGGCCGGATCGGGCTTGAACGTGTCTGACGTGGGATCATAGTCAAACGCGGCGTATGCCCATCCCTTCGTGTCGGGGAATTTCTTATTGTCCTTCTCGATGAAGAAGACATCTTGTAAGGTGTCCGGTACCCTCACAGAAAAGGGCGCCTCCGTACTCCTTTTCGGTTTCCACTCGATTTTTGCAATCTTGGCGCCGTCGGGGAATGGCTTGCCGTTGCCGGGAACGCCGGCCCGGTAGGCGTCAATCATCGTTTGATTGGCGACCATCACCTTCAATAGCTGGTCCGTCTGACTGACGGCGACGGCCTGCCAGTTCTCGTACCCCCTGAAGTCAGAGAATGCGAGCCCATTTGGCACGCGCACTGAGTACTTGTCCTGCGCGGCAAAGATCCCGCCACCCAGGACCGCCAGCGCTATGCCAACTGCAGCTGCCGGAACGACTCGGAAACCGCGTGAGCGTAAAAACCGTCGGTCAAACATCAGTTCCCCCTCCTCGATCTGCTTATGCGGAAATACATTTCGTCAGCGTAGGTGCACGCCTCGGGCCAGGTTTGCCGCTCGGTCCGAAATACTGGAATCGCCATTGATTTGAGCGGCTTGGCATGAACCTTGTGGGTCGGGCGGCATTGTCCGGATATCCGATGTCGGGCGGTTGGCACCGCAAGTAGACTCTCCAACGGCTCTTCGTCTTTTGCGTTGTCAGGCCCCCAGTAGAGGCAGCCTTTCATCTCCTGGCGACCCCAAGTGGACTTTCACTGGCGGCAACTGGTCGCTCGAAAGTGAGAAAATAAGGACCAATCAGCCCTGGGCAAAGCGCATCCTCGTCTGAAGCGCAAACGAGATTCGTGGCATGGAGGTGGAGCCTTGTCTACCAGACCGCAAGATGACTTGCCTGCGGAGGAGTTAATTCCGCAGGGTGCAGCTTCTTTGGAATCGATTCTCTGCACGGACGAGTTGCGCCGGCGCCCCTCCCGCCCACCCGATTACGAGAAGGAAAACCGCGCGCTGGTGGCTCTAGCCGCGGCCATGGTCGACCCAAAGGCGAATATACTCCAGACGTTCGCGGAGACCATTCTGGAAATTACTCAGTCCGACTCGGCCGGCCTCAGTTTGCTCACGAAGGATGGCGGGAAGCGGTTCTACTGGCCGGCGATTGCCGGGGAATGGAAGCCCCACGCCGGGGGCGGTGCGCCGCGTAGTTTTGGTCCTGGCGGAGACGTGCTGGATCGCGATTGCACGCTGTTATTCCGGCGCTTCGAACGGCGTTATACCTACTTGCAGGCAGTCGCGCCGGCCGCGGAGGAGTGCCTGATGGTTCCGTTTTACGTTGCCGGTAAGCCGGTGGGAACGATATGGGCGATGATGCACAGCGATCGCCGCGGGTTCGACGCCGAAGACGAGCGCGCCCTGACGGCACTCGGACAGTTCGCCGCCCTGGCGTATCAAACGGTGGACTCCCTCCAGGACCTAAGGGCCGAGATCGCCGCACGCGAGAAAGCTGAATCAGCACTGCGTGAGTTTGCCAAGGGCCTGGAGGTCAAAATACAGCGCTTAGTAGAATCAAATGTCATCGGGATTGTCATCTTCAATCTCGAAGGTGCGGTCTCCGACGCCAACGGAGCGTTTCTTCAGATGGTCCAATACAGCCGTGAAGACCTCGTCACCGGTCGGGTGCGTTGGACGGACCTGACACCAGCGGAATGGAGCGATCGCGACCAACGGGCACTGGCGGAGTTAAGAGAAACCGGGCTCTTGCAAGCGTACGAGAAGGAGTACTTTCGGAAAGATGGAGGCCGCACGCCTGTTCTGCTTGGCGGCGCCTTGTTCGAAAAGGGCGGTAGCGAAGGTGTCGCCTTCGTGCTCGATTTGAGCGAACAAAAGCAAACCGCAGAGACTTTGCGAAGAGTGGAGCAGCAGGCGCGGTCGATTGTCGAATCCGCGCTGGACGCCGTCATCGCCATGGATGGGGACGGAATCATTACCGACTGGAACCAGGAGGCGGAAGAGATTTTCGGGTGGACGCGCCTGGAAGCCCTGGGCCGCCGGATGTCCGAGACCATCATTCCGATGCGATATCGTGCGGCGCACGAAACAGGGCTGCGGCGCTTCTTCCAGACTGGCGAAGGTCCGGTTCTCAACAAGCGAATCGAAATCTCCGCGATCCGCCGCAACGGCGAGGAATTTCCCGTCGAGCTTTCGATCACGCCATTGAGGTTCGGTGAGACCTGGATGTTCAGCGGTTTTCTCCGCGACATTAGCGACCGCTTGCGCTCCGAGGAACAGCTGCGGAGGAGCGAATTGAACCTTCGTAGGATGACGGAAACTATTCCTGAGATGCTGTGGAGCGCTGCTCCCAATGGCGCGGTGGACTACTGCAACGCGCGCGTGCTGGAATACACTGGCCTGGCCCAGGATGACATCGCAGGTGCCGCCTGGATGAAAACGGTTCATCCGGATGACGCCCGGAACACCGAGCGAGCATGGGCCCATTCGGTCCGGACCGGCGATCCCTTTCAATCTGAATTTCGATCTCTCCGTGGTTCCGACGGCATGTACCGGTGGTGCGTGTCCCGCGCCCTTCCGCTGCGCGGCTTCGATGGGTTCATCCTGAAGTGGTACGGCACCATTGTCGACTTCCACGATCGCAGGCAAGCCGAGGAAGCCCTACGCAACACGCAAGCAGAGCTCGCGCATGTGAATCGCGTGATGACCATGGGTGAACTTGCTGCCTCGATTGCTCACGAGGTCAACCAGCCGCTCGCCTCGATCATCGCCAGCGGCGACAGTTGTACGGCGTGGTTGGCGAATGAGCCTCCGAACCTGGAGAGAGCCCGAGCCGCCGCCGGCAGAGTGATTCAAGCCGCTACCCAGGCCAGTGAGATCGTGCAACGAATTCGTGCGCTCTTCAAGAAGACCACTGCCAGCACTACGTCGGTAAACGTGAATGCCGTCATCGAAGACACCATTTCTCTTCTGCGCCACGAGGCACAGCGGCACGATATCTCATTGCTCACCGACTTGGAAGCCGATGTTCCTTCAGTACGCGCTGACCGGGTTCAATTGCAACAAGTCATTCTCAATCTGGTGATGAACGCAATTGAGTCCACGGCCAGCGTCGATCGCGAACGGAGGAGCCTGGTAATTCAATCCGCCCGGTCCAACCCAGGTGAACTTCTGGTCGCCGTGAAAGACGCGGGGCCAGGAATCGACGCTCAGCAAGCGGAGAGGTTGTTTGCTCCCTTTTTCACCACCAAGCCACAGGGCATCGGCATGGGCTTGCCAATTAGCCGATCGATCATTGAGGCGCACGGAGGCCGGCTCTGGGCCGAGAAGAACGAACCGCAGGGTGCGGTCTTTCAGTTTGTCCTGCCCACGCCGGTACAAGGCCAATGAGTGCCCAGGACTGCATCGTGTTCGTAGTGGATGACGATCCACTCGTCCGCGAGTCTCTTCAAGACTTGTTGAACTCGGCAGGTTTTACGGTGCGAACGTTTGGATCGGCAACCGAGTTCATCCGGAGCCAACGCCCGGACGTTGCCGCCTGCCTGATCCTCGACGTCGAACTACCCGACCTAAGTGGCCTCGATCTGCAAGCGGAGCTGGTGAAATCAGGCATCGAGATCCCCATCGTGTTTCTCACCGGATACGGAGATATCCCGATGAGTGTGCGAGCCATGAAAGCCGGCGCCGTGGAGTTCTTGACGAAACCGTTCCGCAAAGAGCCGCTCTGCGACGCCGTCAGGGAGGCTCTGGCCCGCGATGGCGAGGATCGCAAACAACGAGCCGAGGTCTTGGCGCTTCGAAACCGGCTTGAGACGCTGACTCCGCGCGAGCGGCAGGTCCTGGCGCTGGTTGTTACTGGCCTGCTGAACAAGCAGATCGCCGGCGAGCTTGGCACCACTGACCTGACGATCAAAGCGCACCGCGGCCGCGTCATGCGCAAAATGGGTGCGGGATCTCTGGCTGATCTGGTTCGGATGGCCGGGAAGCTCAAAATCTCTTCTGACCCCGGTGTTCGACCTAAGTAGCATAGACCGCGATCCGCAACCCTGGTAGCATTCCAGCATGGAGGGTTCAGAACCCTAAACGGGGAAGGGCTAGCTGAACCAATGGATAAAGCATTGAAGCGGAATATCGCGGTAATAGATGATGACGTGCTCGTGCGTCAAGCGCTGGAAGACTGTATGGAATCAGCGGGATACGTGGTTAAGGGCTTCGGTTCGGCGGAGGAGTTTCTGGAGTCGGGATCTACCCGGGACGCCGCTTGCCTGATCGTGGACGTGCAGTTGCCCGGAATTACCGGCCTGGAACTTCAGGACAAACTGGGCGGCGCCGATTATCCCGTGCCAATTGTATTCGTGAGCGCCCTGGGAACTGGCGCAAATCGCGAGAAAGCCATCAGGCAGGGCGCGGCCGGTTTCCTTGGCAAACCGTTCCGGCGGGACGAGTTGTTGAAACTGATAGGTGCGGCGATCCGGCGCTAAGCCGACACCCGCAATTCGGGCCTTCAGACTAGTTTCGATCTGTAACCGGAGATTAAGGCCTCAAACTAAGAAAGATTCCGCCGGCCAGTCAGGATGGCACAGATCTTCTTGCATGATCGCAAAAGAGGGAGGGGAATCACTATGATGTACCAGGAAATCGTGGGCCACAGCCCGGCATTTCAACACGTCTTGAACCTCGTTGGCGCGATCGCAAAAAGCGATTCCGTAACCTTGATTCAAGGCGAAACCGGCACGGGGAAAGAGGTCATCGCTCAGGCGATTCACCAGCAAAGCTCCCGAAGCCATGGGCCGTTTGTAAAACTGAACTGCGCCGCCATTCCCGGCCCCTTGCTGGAGAGCGAACTCTTCGGCCACGAAAGAGGCGCTTACACGGGAGCGTGCACCCAAACTAAAGGGCGATTCCAACTGGCCGACAAAGGGACGCTCTTTCTGGACGAGATCGGCGACTTGCCGCTGGAGCTACAACCCAAGCTTCTGCGCGCCTTGCAAGAGCAGGAGTTCGAGCGCTTAGGCAGCAGCCAGACCATCCGCGTGGACGTGCGGGTGGTGGCGGCCACCAATCAGGATCTCGCCCAACTCGTGGCCCAAAAGCAGTTTCGGGCCGACCTTTACTACCGGCTCAACGTGATCCCCATCTGTCTCCCGCCTCTCCGTGAACGGGTCCAGGACATCCCGTTGCTGGTGCAGCATTTCGTACATAGGCTCTCGGAGCGTTTCAACAGACCAATCGATCTAATTCCGGACGAGGTCATGGAAGTGCTCAAAGCGCACTCCTGGCCAGGCAACATTCGTGAACTACAGAATTTCATCGAGCGTGCCGTGGTGTTTTCCCCGGAATCGGTGCTGCGTCTCCCTTTGACCGACCTGAAGGAAATGACCAGGCAGCCGTCGGCGCCAGCGTCGGCCTCCCGTACGCTTGCCGAGGCCGAGCGCGAGCACATTCTGGAGGTATTGAGGCAAACCGACGGGCTGATCGGTGGATTGCACGGCGCTGCCTCGCGGCTGGGCTTGCCGCGAACTACGCTGGTTTACAAAATGCGTAAACTGGGCATTGAAGTACGCCGGTCGCATCGGTCGCGCTCCATTCATCCGGCGGGCGATGGGCTTGCAACGGAGCGGGTTCACGCCGTCGGGAGTTTCTAAAGGAGTCCGCGCCAGGTCGCTTGTCCGAGATAAGGGGGGAGCCATGAAGAAAATCGAGGCTGAGTTGCTCATACGACGGGCCTGGGTCAGGAACAGCTTCCGACCGTACATATTGGCAGCAATATTGGCGGTATTCATCTCGGTCGGTGCGTGGGCGCAAACCCAGCTCGCGACTGTTTTCGGCAACATCACCGATCCAAGTGGAGCCGTTGTCCCCGGTGTCAGCGTTACGATTGTCAGCCGAGGCACTGGATTGAAACGTAGCGTTCTTACAGACACGGCCGGCGAATACCGTTTCGCCGGTTTGCCGTTGGGACGCTATTCAATTCGCATGGTGAAACCAGGATTCCAATCGCAGATTCGCGAAGGAGTTGACGTCACTTCGGCCGCCGAAATGACGATAAATTCGCAGCTCGCGATAGGCGACCTTTCCCAGCAAACGACGGTCAACGCGAACGCCGCCGCCATCGATAACACGACGTCGACGATCGCTGGACTGCTTCCAGAACAGAGCCTGGCGGAACTGCCCCTCAATAACCGCGACCTGTTCAGTGCGGTTGCGCTGGAGCCGGGAGTTGCCCCCAACCCCAGCAGCGGTCCTTCGTTGCTTTCCAGCGGTAAGTCCGGCCAAGTTGCAATTAACGGTATCCGTCCAACTATGACGAACGTTCTGATCGACGGTATGGATGCGACCGATCCGGTCTTTGGCTATTCGCCCGCGGGCGCCTCGGGATTTTTTCTCGGGCTGAATGAGTTGGCGGAGGTCCGCGTTTTGACCCAAACCTTCAACGGGGAATACGGCGGACATGGTGGCGCCGTCATCCAGATGATAACCAAGTCAGGTAGTAACCAATTGCACGGATCTTTGTGGGAATTGCATCGCGATGCCTCACTCGACGCCAAGAACTACTTCGATTTGGGCAACACTCGGATCCCACCATTCGTCCGCAATCAGTTCGGCGCCGGAATCGGAGGGCCGTTGCGGCGTGATCGCACCTTCTTCTTTGCCAACTATGAGGGATTCCGTCAGGTACAGGCATCCACGGCAATTGCGACGGTACCGGATGCCCTCGCCCATCAAGGGCTGCTGCCATCCGCTGGTACTCCGTCCGGCTGCAGCAACACCAACCCTACCGGCTGTCTCGCCATTCCGATCAGTCCTCTGATGCAACCGTTTCTCAATCTGCTGCCTCCTTCGAACGGACCAGGCAATGGGGATGGAACCGGCGAACTGATCACGGCTAACAAGGGCGCCACCCGCGAGTACCACGGTATGGTTCGCGTCGACCACAACTTTTCCCACACCCATTCGCTATTCGCGCGCTACAGCATCGATGACAGTTCCGCTCTCGTTCCATACGTCGGGACGCCACCGGGCACCTATGCACCGGGGTTCCCCACTTTTCACTTGGCGCGGAATCAGTATGGCACTGTTCAGGACCGCAAGACATTCGGAAATGATTGGATCAATGAGTTGCGGTTCGGTGTGAACCGAACAACGGCATCTTCTTCGATCGATAATACGCATCCGGGTCTGTCTATTTCTTTGGTTCCTGGCCGGCCGTTTGGAATGATCGATATCGCGGGCGAGAGCCTGATAGGTAACTTTGCGGCATTTCCTTTGGGCGATTTTTCGACGGTTTACCAGGTTCAGGACCAGATGTCGCGTACCATTGGCCGTCACAGCTTGAAATTCGGCGTGGATCTTCGCAGGCTCCAAGACAACGGGCCGCTGGATTTCGGTGTGAATGGATTGTATACCTTCCAGGACCTGACTCCCTTCGGATTGCAGGCATCCAGCAACAACCCGGCTCTCGAATTCTTGCTGAAGGGTTTGCCTCTGTCGTACGTGGGGGCCAATCCCTCCAACGCCGATTCTAACCGCGGATACCGTGAAACTATCGCATCTGGTTTTGTCCAGGACTTCGTGCGTGTGAACAGTCGCTTAACCGTGAATTTCGGGCTGCGCTACGATTTCTACTCCAATCCGACCGAGGCATTCGGCCGTCTCTCAGCTTTTCCAAACCCGGCGACGGATTCCGCGCCAACCGTCGGCAAGCTATTTGCCGGGACACCGCTGGATCTTCTGTCACCCCAGGCGGGCCTTGCATGGAACGTCTTCGGCGACGGCAAAACTGTGGTGCGGAGCGGATTTGGCATCTATCGCGACCAGCTCCCGGCAATTCTGTTCGATCTCGACCGGTTTCTACCGCCTTTCTTCGGTCTCGAGGAATTCGTTTTCCCTCAGTTTCTAAACCCCCAGAATGCTCAACTGACCCAGCCGCTCGACACTTTCGCGACAACTCACTACCCGGAGTTCCCCTACGCGCTGCAGTATAACCTCAACGTGGAACGGGAACTCGCGCAGGGCATGATCCTCAGCGCAGGATACTTTGGCACGCGCGGCAATCACCTCACCCGCGAGGCCGAGCAGAACCCCTTTGAGCTGGCGTTAGGCCATCGTTACAATCCGGACCTGGCATCACCTCTGGTTGCGGTCTTGACTGACGCGCAATCCTTTTATAATTCCTTTCAGGTGTCCGTTTCGAAACGCCATGCCCATAACCTTTTCTGGCAGGCGTCTTATACATTTGCCCATTCCGTGGATGATGCTTCGGTGGATTTTTCCGTGGAATCAGTGAATGATCCTCCCGCATCTCAGAACATTTTCGATCGCAAGGGAAGCCGCGGCCCGTCAGATTTTGACATTAGGCATAATTTCGTGGCAAACGTCGTTTACGAGTTGCCTGGACGCGGACGCCTCCTGGGTGGTTGGCAAGTCTCGGCTGTTGCCAGCGTTCACAGCGGCCTCCCATTCACCCCAGTGCTCGCCTTCGACAATGCCGATGTGCAATCGCTGCTTACTGCGGAACGCCCGGACCTAGTTGGCAACCCCGATACGGGTGTCTGTCCGAATGGGGCCAGAGTGGGTAGTCCGTCATGCTGGTTTAATCCACGTGCTTTTGCGGTGCCGTCTGCCGGTCAGTTTGGCAATGCCGGACGTAATGTCCTGCGGGGGCCAGGGTTCGCGCAATTTGATGCAGCGCTCCACAAAGATTTTGCAATCACGGAACGACGGAAGATTACGGTTGGAGTGGAAGCTTATAACCTGTTCAACCATCCGAATCTTGGCGTTCCGAGTAATACGCAGAGTCCGCTTTCTTTGGGAGGTAACGGGGATGCCGTCTTCAAGGATGCGGCGGGTAATTTCGCAAATAACGTAGGCCAGATCCTAACCACTGCCGGCACCGGGCGGCAGATTCAACTGGCCGGCCGATTTACGTTCTGAAGGGCGCCGGAAACCCGTCGGACCACTGATGGCAGGTGGGTCAGAAAAGGGCTTCGTCGATTTTCCTGTCAAAATAAAGATTCTGGCGCCGTTCAGCCCTGGCGGCGAGGACGCTCTCGATGGCAACAGCATCTGAGTACGTGTTGGAACCAATTCGCGATGGTGGGGAATTCACGCTTTACCGCGGCCGCCAGCGCGGCAACCCATCGCGCCTTCTGGTGGTCGCTCCTACCGCAGAACAACCGTTGCCCCGGAGTCTGCGACGCCTTGAGCACGAATACTCGCTCGCAGCCGAACTTGAGCCCGAGTGGGCGGCGAAGCCGCTCGCGCTGAACCGTCACGAAGGACGTACAATCCTTATTCTCGCCGACCCGGGCGGTGAGCCTCTAGACTGCGTTCTTGAGCGGGCAAGGGAACAGCCTCTCGACGTGGTGCGTCTTCTACGCCTTGCCACTAACCTGGCAACAGCGCTCGGCCATGCCCACCAGCGCAGTCTGATCCACAAAGACATCAAGCCCGAGAACGTGCTCGTCGACGACGCCTGCAACGTCTGGCTCACCGGCTTTGGCATCGCGTCCCGGTTGCCGCGCGAGCGCCAGGTGCCCGCTCCGCCGGAGATCATTGACGGCACCCTTGCCTACATGTCCCCGGAACAGACCGGGCGCATGAATCGATCGATGGATACCCGCAGCGATCTCTACTCTTTGGGCGTCACCTTGTACCAGATGCTTACGGGCGTGCTCCCGTTTTCCGCCGTAGATCCTCTGGAGTGGGTCCACTGCCACATCGCACGGCAACCGGTAGGGCCCGCGGATCGCCGCGCGGTCCCGGAGCCGTTATCCGCCATCATAATGAGGCTCCTCGCCAAGAATGCGGAGGAGCGCTATCAGACCGCTGCGGGTCTGGAAGCCGATCTTCGGCGGTGCCTGTCGGAATGGCAGTCGCTTGGCCGCATCGATTCATTCCCTCTGGCGGCTGACGACTCGTCGGACCGATTGCTGATACCGGAAAGGCTGTACGGGAGGGAGCGCGAGGTCGATGCCCTGCTTGCGGCATTCGACCGGGTGGTGGCGCAGGGCGCCGCCGAGCTTGTACTGGTATCCGGTTATTCCGGTGTCGGCAAATCTTCGGTAGTGAACGAGTTGCACAAGGTGCTGGTTCCGCCGCGCGGGATCTTCGCCGCAGGCAAGTTTGATCAGTACAAGCGCGACGTACCATACGCGACGCTGGCGCAGGCATTCCAGATGCTGGTGCATCAGATCCTGCTGAAAAGCGAAGCCGAGGTGGACAATTGGCGGCACGCCCTTCGGGAGGCGCTGGGGCCGAATGGCCAACTGATGGTCGACCTCATACCCGAAGTCGAGTTCGTCATCGGCAAACAACCACGCGTGGCAGAACTGCCACCGCAGGAAGCGCGAGGCCGTTTCCAGTTGGTCTTCCGACGTTTTCTCGGCGCCTTCGCCCGCCCCGAGCATCCCCTGGCGTTGTTCCTCGACGATCTGCAATGGCTGGATACGGCGACTCTGGAATTGCTGGAGCGCCTGATTACCGATCGGGACGCGCGGCACGTGCTGCTGATCGGAGCGTATCGCGATAACGAAGTCAGTTCGTCTCATCCGCTGATGCGGACGCTGGCCGCGATCCGCGAAGCGGGAGCGAGAGTGCAGGAAATCGTGCTTTCGCCTCTCGGGCTCGAAGACGTTGAGCGGCTCATCGCCGACGCCCTGCGCTGCCGTCAGAACTCCGTTGGTCCCCTGGCGCTGTTGGTCCACGAGAAGACCGGCGGCAACCCGTTTTTCGCGATCCAACTCCTCACGGCACTGGGCGAGGAAGGCCTACTCCGGTTCGACCAGGACACGGCGGCCTGGATCTGGGACTTGGATCGGATTCGCGGCAAGCGCTACTCCGACAACGTGGTGGATCTCATGCTGGGGAAGCTGCGGCGATTGCCGCAGCATACGCAGACCGCTCTTCAGCAACTCGCCAGTCTTGGGAATATCGTCGAGATCGCCGCGATGAATATGGTTTTCGGGCAATCCGAAGAGGAGATGCACACGGCGCTTCTGGATTCCGTCCGCACCGGGCTGCTCCTGCGCATGGACGGTGCTTATGCCTTCCTTCACGACCGGATTCAAGAAGCGGCCTATGCGCTCATATCCGAAAGCGAGCGCGCCGAGGTGCACCTTCAGATTGGGCGGGTGCTGCTGACGAGCATGACGGCGGACGACCTGGCCGAACATCTGTTCGATGTCGCCAACCAACTGAATCGGGCTGCCACACTGCTGATCGATCACGACGAGAAGGTGAAGGTAGCCGCAGTCGACCTGAGAGTTGGGCGAAAGGCCAAAGCGTCGGCGGCCTATGCGTCGGCGCGCGAGTATTTTGCAGCCGGCATGGGTTTCTTGGAGGAAACCGATTGGAGTAGCCAATACGAGTTGACGTTTAGCCTATGGCTGGAACGTGCGGAATGCGAGCTTTTGTGCGGCAACTCCGAAAAAGCCGGGCAACTCATCGAGCAGTTATTGCTGCGCGCCGCATCGAAAGTTGACGAGGCCGCCGTCTATTGTCTGAAGGTCCAGCTCCAGATCATGAAGTCCGAATACCAGCAGGCTGTAACCACCGCGCTCACAGGCCTGAGCGGGTTCGGCATAGACATGCCCGCGCATCCGATCGAGGAGCAGGTCCAGTCCGACTACGAAGCTGTTTGGCAAACTCTCAATGCGCGTCCGATCGAGAGCCTGATCGACCTGCCGCTGATGACCGATCCGGAACTACAGGCCGCCATGCAGATGCTGTCGGTCCTTATTCCTTGTGCCTACTTTACAGATCAACGTTTGTTTCGCTTACAGATTTGCCGCATGGTGACCATCAGCCTGCAGCACGGGGCAAGCATGGATTCCGCTACCGGCTACGCATATTTTGGGATTGCACTCGGGACAGCCTTTCACCGTTACGGTGATGGTTATCGTTTCGCCAAACTTGCGTGCGACTTGGTTGACAAGTACGGCTTCATTGCAAACCGGGGGACAGTCTACGCCACCTTTGGGACTGTCGCCGCCTGGACTCAGCCGATCGCGACCATGATCGATTTCTATCGGACGGGCATTCCCGCAGCGCTTGAGACGGGCAATCTGACCCAGGCTTGCTATAGTTTGTTGTTATCTCTCACGTCTCTTCTCCTTCGGGGCGACCCACTCGACCTGGTGTGGCGCGAGTCGGACATGGCCCTGGACTTCACACGAAAAGTCAAACTCGGCGATGTCGCGGACATGATCGTAAGCCAGCAACGGTTCATCGCCACCATGCAGGGCCGGACCGCAGCCTTCTCCACCTTCAACGACGCGCAGTTCACCGAGGCGGCGTTCGAGGCGCAGTTGACCGGGGACCGGATGCCTGCGCTGATCTGCTCGTATTGGATTGTCAAGCTGGAAGCGCGATTCCTGTCAGGCGATTACGCCGAGGCGCTGGAAGCCGCCGGCAAGGCGAAGCCGCTGCTTCAGGCCTTGGCCGGCCAGATCGCGGCGCTGGGCTACTTCTTTTACACCGCGCTGACCGTGTCGGCGCTCTATGAGACCGCGTCGACTGATGACCAGCAGGCGTGGCGCGAACTCCTGAGGGCGCACCGGGAACAACTGCGCGAGTGGGCTGAATGCTATCCGCCGACGTTTGGCGGCAAGTACAAACTGGTATTGGCCGAGATCGCCCGCATCGAAAAGCGAGACGCCGATGCGCTGCAACTTTACGAACAGGCTATTCATTCGGCGAGTGAGAACGGATTCGTTCAGAACGAGGGCCTTTCCCACGAGCTGGCGGCGCAGTTTTACCTGTCACGCGGCCTTGAAACGGCCGGCTACGCCCATCTCCGCTTGGCGCGCAACTGCTACGACCGGTGGGGAGCGCACGGAAAAGTAAAGCAACTCGACGAACGCTACCCGCGCCTGCGTGAGGGACGAACTCCCACCGCTTCGGCCGCGACCGGCCCACCGGTAGGGCAGTTGGACGTCGAGACGGTAGTCAAAGCGTCGCAGGCGATTTCGACTGAGATGGTCCTTCCCGGTCTGATCGAGAAGCTCTTGCGAATCGCCGTGGAGAATGCCGGTGCTGAGCGGGGTCTGCTCATCCTCTTTCGCGGCGGCGAGCCGCGGATCGAAGCCGAGGCCACCACTGCCCGTGGCAAGATCGAGGTTGCGGTTCGGCAGGCGGCCGTCACCCCGTCTGACCTTCCGCAATCCGCGCTGCATTACGTGATCCGGACACAGGAGAGCGTGCTCCTGGATGATGCCGCGGCCGACAAAGTGTATGCAAAGGACGAATATGTGCGGCGGAGGCACTCCATGTCCGTCCTCTGCCTGCCAATTCTCAAGCAAGCGAAGCTGGTCGGCGCACTCTATCTAGAGAACAATCTGACTCCGTGCGCCTTCACGCCGGGCCGGGTTACCGTGCTGCAGTTGCTGGCTTCGCAAGCCGCGATTTCGCTGGAGAACGCCACCCTCTACTTCGAGCTGCAACTCCAGGCTGAGCTGCTACAGCGCCTTCCTGTATCCGCGTGGACGCTCACGCCCGATGGGAGACCAGACTTCGTGAATCAAGTTTGGCTCGAATTCTCCGGTCAGACTCTCGATTTCGTCCGGTCGCGTCCCGAGGCCTGGATGACCGCGGTTCACCCCGACGATCGCGAAGCAGCATCGAGGGCCTTTTGGATTGGAGTACGCTCGGAACAGGATTTCGCGATAGAAACCCGGTCTCTCCGCGCTCAGGACCGGACATATCGTTGGCATCTCCAACAAGCTCTGGTCTTGCGCGATGCCGAAGGAAATGTCCTCAAATTCGTCGGTACGACCACGGACATCGACGACCAGAAGCGTGCGGAAGAGAAGATCCGCCAAAGCGAGAAGGAAGCCCGACAACTCCTCGACCTTTCGCCCCTGCACATCACGGAATTGGGCCCCGACGGGGCGCGCCTCTACAGCAATCGGGCGTCACTAGATTATTACGGCATTACTTTGGAGGAATGGCAGGACGCTGATTTGCAGCGGCTGCTGCATCCCCAAGACGCCGGGTTCGTGACCGATGAACTTCCCGGAAAACTCCAAAGCGGATTGCCGTTTGAGTACGAAGTGCGCCTCAAGAGAAAGGACAGCCAGTATCGCTGGTTCCACTATCGCTTGAGTCCGATGTCAGACGAGGAAGGGCGCATTACCCGGTGGTATGCCGCCGGGACCGATATCGACGATCGCAAGCTAGCCGAGCAGCGGCTCCAGGACGAGAATGTTTCGTTACGCGAGGAACTCGACAAAGCATCGATGTTCGAGGAGATCGTGGGAACTTCGGCGGCCCTGAAACAGGTGCTTTCCCGGATCTCCAAGGTCGCGCCGACCGATTCCAGCGTTCTGATCACCGGCGAAACCGGCACCGGCAAGGAATTGGTGGCTCGCGCCATTCACCGGCGGTCATGGCGATCTTCACATGCATTTGTGAGTGTGAATTGTGCGGCGATCCCTCGTGACCTCATCGCATCGGAATTGTTTGGCCATGAGAAGGGCGCCTTCACGGGGGCAACACAGCGTCGTTTAGGACGCTTTGAACTGGCCGAGAAAGGCACGATTTTCCTCGACGAACTGGGAGAGCTCCCGGCAGAAACGCAGATTGCTCTCTTGCGGGTTCTTCAGGAACACGAATTTGAGCGGATCGGAGGAAGTGGCTCGATCCGGACCGATGTGCGGGTGATCGCCGCCACCAATCGAGACCTGGAGGCTGCCATCGCCGCCGGCACCTTCCGGAGCGACCTGTTTTACAGGCTAAACGTGTTTCCGGTCGACATGCCTCCTCTGCGGGACCGAAAAGAGGACATTCCATTGCTGGTCGAGTATTTCCTGGATCGTTACGGAAGAAAGGCGGGAAAGAGCTTTCGGACGGTAGACAAGGGGAGTCTGGACATGCTTAAGTCCTACTCTTGGCCAGGCAATATACGCGAATTGCAGAACGTAATCGAGCGCTCGGTGATCGTAAGTGAAACAGAGGCGTTCTCAGTCGATGCGAGTTGGCTTTCCCGCAGGCCCCGCGTATCGGAGCCGACGAATCCACTCGAGCTGCCTCAACAGCTCGCAGCGCAAGAGAAAGAGATCATTGAATCGGCCCTAAGGGAATGCAAAGGACGGGTGTCCGGAGAGTTGGGAGCTGCCGCCAGACTCGGTATGCCCGGATCTACCCTGGAGTCAAAGATCCGGTCGCTGAAGATCGACAAGAAGCGCTTCAAGGCCTAGCTTTTCGCGAACTTTCGCGATTTGCGAGTTTTCGCAAATCACAAATCGCCAAAAAAGGCGACAACACCCTCATTTTCAGCACAATCCGAGTGGTGTCTGGCGTGCATTAACTCCGCGCAAAGGAGTTCGAACCCAAGGATGATCGAGCCATTCGATCCTCCAGGAACGGAAGGCCTGCGGAGCATTGGTGATAGCAAGTTCCGTCGCCTCGTCGTTGAAAGCGATGGAACATTTCGGCAGCTTGCGCGGTCGTATCGAGCGCGCCCTGCCGACTTTGGATCTCCGTCTGGAGGAGACAGATGTTGAGAATTCAGAGGTCGGGCAACGGGGAACTGGTCTTTAAGTTAAGCGGCCGGATAGACAAGGAAAACGTCGCCGAGTTGCAGGCCCTAATCGGGGCAGAAGTGAGTGGTAAACACCTGGTGCTGGACTTAAAGGACGTAACCCTGGTTGGACAGGACGGCGTCACTTTCCTTGCGGAGTGCGAGGGGGCGGACATTGCGCTGGCAAACTGTCCGTCATATGTCCGCGAGTGGATCACCAGAGAAAGCAACGGCAAGTAGACGTCGTTTCACGGTTGCCGCTGGCGAAATACAAGCGTGGGAAGCAAGAGAAAGGGATAGCTCTGTGTATAACAATTCAGGCGCCGTCATGGACGAGGAGATCATTGGCCTCAGTCCTGCATTTCAACAAGTCCTGGCTCTGGTCCGCATGATCGCAAAAAGCGATTCTGTAACCTTGATTCAAGGCGAAACCGGCACCGGCAAGGAGGTGATCGCCAGCGCCATTCACAACCAGAGTTCGCGCAGGCAGGGCCCATTTGTAAAGTTGAACTGTGCCGCGATCCCTGGGCCCTTGCTGGAGAGCGAACTCTTCGGACACGAACGAGGCGCCTTTACGGGAGCCTGTGTGCAGACCAAGGGGCGATTCCAGATGGCGGATCGCGGCACACTGTTTCTCGACGAGATCGGTGATCTGCCGCTGGAACTACAACCCAAACTGCTCCGCGCTCTACAGGAACAGGAGTTCGAGCGCTTGGGCAGCGGCCAGACGATTCGGGTCAACGTGCGGGTGGTGGCAGCGACCAATCATGATCTCGCTCAGTTGGTGGCGAACAAGCAGTTTCGTCCGGACCTCTACTATCGCTTGAACGTCATCCCGATCTCCCTGCCCCCGCTGCGCGAACGCGTGGAAGACATTCCTCTGTTGGTGGAGCACTTCGTCCAGAAGTTCTCGGCGCGCATGGGCAAACCCATCGACGTGATACCCGGCGAGGTGATGGAAGTGCTTAAGTCGCACGACTGGCCCGGCAACATTCGCGAGCTGCAGAATTTCATCGAGCGTGCGGTGGTGCTTTCGACGGAATCGGTGCTGCGGCCCACGCTCTCGGAATTGAAACAGATGACGAAGCAGCAGCCGACGGCGGCGGCAGCGCGCACTCTGGCCGAGGCCGAGCGCGAGCACATCCTGGATGTGCTGAAGCAAACCGATGGGCTGATCGGCGGAATGCATGGCGCTGCGGCGCGGTTGGGATTGCCGCGAACGACTTTGGTCTACAAGATGCGAAAACTGGGAATCGAAGCGCGGCGCGCGCAGCGGGCCCGGTCCGCCCGGCATGACGGTCCGCTGTTCGCCCGCGCCGCATCGGGCGGCATTGGGGCCGGACATTTCGAGCCGATCGCGGCGTTCTGAAACGGTCCGATGCTCCCTGGGGGTTCAAATGGTTCGATTTCTCAAGAGGATTCGGGATCTGTGGTGCGATCTGGTGCACGACCAGCCAACCTGGCCGATTTGCCGGAAGTATTACTGCAGGAGGTGCTGGAGGGTATACACGGTTCCCTGGGCCAATGTGACTCCCCGCAATGTGGTGGTAATGCCTCTGCCGGCGAAAACTGAATATGCGCAGGTGCATCTCTGACAGCGGCGGCAAACCGGGTTGGATTACCGACAGATGACGTTCGGTTCGGCATTAGCGCACAACTCGAGACTCCTCAACCGCTGATGATTTGCCGCTTGTCTGCTAACCGGTTGAGGCTGCCAGTGCTCAGTGGTGCCCGCGCTGTCCTTGGGCTGCCGTTGTCTTTCGCTGGTTTGGGATCACGGCTCGGCGGTGCCGGCGTCCGTAGTGCAGCGCAGCGTGTGGAGCGCGATCGCCATAGTCGCCGGTTTGCGCGTAGCGTTGCAGATTGTCGCCGGCGCTTTGATCGCAGATATTGCCGTCAGGTGGAGCGCTGCCACTGGGAGACTCGGAAGTCCGCGACCTGCGTCCAGCAGCGCTTGGCCTGAACCACCGGAGAAAATGTCTCGGCCCCCGTGATGATTGAATATCCCGTCCGGTCAGAGCACACCGAGAATTGTTGCCATCCACTGGACTGTCGGCTGCCGCCCGAGCAGCGATCGATCTCCATCATGCCGTCCACCCGGATCGCAACATCAACAAGATCGGTTTCGTTCAGACGAAGAGGGGCAGATATTCTCGGAATTTCGCGACGGATGTCTTCCAAATGATGCCGGGCAGAACAGCGCCGCGAACTCCGCAAAACGTTGCTCTCTGCGAAAGAGGACGTACAATTTTCAGCGGAGGCAATCCGACGCGGGTTTCGCTTCGGCTTCGGTGGGGTGGCGGACGGATGAATTGGGCTTTTACATGTATTTGAGCGGGTACACAACAGGGTACACAACAAGCGCTGAATACCCCTCAAGCCGCGTTCATAACCGCGCTGGGCCACCTGTAGAATGAAGAACATACACATCGAGCGTTTCTCTCCGGAGCAGAAGGCCGCAGGTTCGAGTCCTGCCGGGCGCACCAACTCCTTTGTAATCAATGCATTTTTGATTTTGGAAGCGCTGGTATGAGCGTAGAGCGTTTGCCCATATGACAAAGAATCCAGGCCGTTATATCAAGCCCCCTCACAAACTCTCACGTAAAGCCTCCTGGCTTCAGCAATACTCAGTTACTGCGGCAGATTCTTGCCGGCCTGCTCCGCCACGATGTAGGCAGCGTACCAATCGGGCCAGTTCTCGTCGCGCCCACCGATACGCTTTTCGTGCTCGCCGTGCGCTGCCGACGCTCGGCGAAGTGCGCTCGCGACATCGTTGACAGAAGCGAACGCCGTTTCGGCACGGTTCACCCGCCCCGGTAGCCGAATGGTGACCTCCTGCAGCAACCAGTCTCCGAACCCGGATTGCGCGGCCTCCAGGCTGCCGACCGCGGACCAAGCGGCTGCGTCGGCGATGTCAAGGTGCGCTCTCAGACGCTGGACGATTTTGCCACGGGCGGCAGCACCTTCAGATGCACCTCGAGGATCTCGCCGACGTCACCCGCATCAAAACTCGACATCTCTAAGCCAGCGAAGTCTACCGCGGCGCGCTCGTTGGAGCGCAGTCTGACCATACACAGGGAGATTCGAACCGGTCCGAACGACAGGCAGGCCGATCTCGGTTACACCCTAGGATCACCGACTCCGCTCCGTGACTGGCCCTGGTGTCGATAATCGTCTGGGCCGCATACGCGGCGCCTTCGTACCAACCCCACAGCCAGCTTTCGGAACGCACAAACGTCGTTGCCAGGGCATGAACGCGGCCGGTCTGGTACTGCCGCGCAAAATGGACGCGCCGGGCCATTATCGAGAAATGCAGACGATGAGAGCCAAACAGCGCAGTTTTATCGGGCCTCGGGACTCGCTCTTTGCTGAGGCCGATCAGGGACGCGGCGACTTCAAGCTGCGATCATCCAGGCGTCCGAGTCGAGCGCTTTACCTCGCCCCGTAGTTCGTGAAAACGTAATCCCTCGCCTTCGCTGCTGTGTGGCAGGCGAATCCGCATTTGGCGTCGTGGGCCTGCGGGGGCTTGCTCGCAGTGGTGCCGGGCTCGAACGAATCTGTTGCGGGGTCAGATTCGAAAACTGCATATCCCCATCCGCCGCTGTCGGCAAATCTCTTACTGTCCTTCACCATGCAATCCACGTTCAACAGCGCGCCTGGGACTGTTGCGTCGGGGAAAAACTCGTTCGCTGTCGGGGCCCAGTGGATCTTGGCCATCTTCGCGCCATCGGGGGTGGGCTTACCGTTGCCTGGAAAGCCCGCCTTGTAAGCCTCGATCATGGCTGGATTGCCGACGGTCATCGCCATCACTTTTTCGCTCCGGCTGATAGAGATGGCCTGCCAGCTTTCGTATCCCCGGAACTCGGAGAACGCTAGGCCGCCCGGCACCTTTACCGCGTACTTGTCCTGGGCAGCCAACGTCAGCCCGCCAACACAGAAAGAACCAACCCAACCACCACAGTTATGCGAATACCTGTATGTCTCACGTAAAGCCTCCTGGCTTCAGCAATACTCAGTTACTGCGGCAGATTCTTGCCGGCCTGCTCCGCCACGATGTAGGCAGCGTACCAATCGGGCCAGTTCTCGTCGCGCCCCCCGATACGCTTTTCGTGCTCGCCGTGCGCTGCCGCCGCTCGGCGAAGTGCGCTCGCGACATCGTTGACAGAAGCGATCGCCGTTTCGGCACGGTTCACCCGTCCCGGTAGCCGAGTCGTGACCTCCTGCAGCAACCAGCCATTCCCGTCCGGGTCGCTGAACGTGGCGTAGGAGCGATAGCTGGCATGGTCCGGCGACGGTCCACTCACGCGATTGCTCGAGCCGTCTACCTGGAAGTGCGCGCCCGGTGTCCCCGGGTGAAACACCTGGCTGACTTTCACACCGCGAGCGACGAGCGCTTCCCGGGCAGCGGCGATGTCCGTGACCACGAGGTACAGGCTTTGTGCCGACCCGGGTGCAGCGGCTGTAACCTGCGTGCCAAACTGGATTGACGTGGCCGAACCTGGCGGCGTGAACTGCACCACGCGAAACCCGTTATCGAACTGAAAGTCGGCGTCCAACCTCCAGCCCAGCCTTCCATAGAACCCTTTGGAGCGGTCAACATTCGATACCGGAATGACGACAACTTCAAGCTTCATGTCGATCCCGTCCAAGTCTTGGCCGCCAATCTTCTCTTCTTCCGTTTGAATCACAGCGAACTCCTTGCTCAGCCCCCGTATCCGTTTAAAGAGATGTCGATCCCACTCTCTTCGAAGGCGCAAATGCATCTGGCGGTCCAAGCGGAAGCCACTTGAAAAGAAAAGGAGTGCATCGCCAGGGACGTCGATTGTGGAGTCAGCGTTGTTGAGCCTTCGACATTCTGACGCCCTGTCGTCTCCGTTCCCGCGCACGGTGCGGTTCTTCAGAAGGCCAAATATCGGTTGCAATGGCGCAAGGCTAAACGACTCCGTCGGCCAGGCACTGTGCCGTGCTGACATTTCGTCATTTTGCTGAGCCCGAAGCGCGGCCTCCCGCCTTAACGCCATCTTTTCAGTGATTTCCGCATGGACCCTGCAATGCACTTTTACAGTCTGAGCGGAAGCGGCGAAGAAAGGGCCGCGCAAAATGGCTACCAAGCGATTGCTTTTCTTGACAGGGATGCTGGCGGCAGCTTCACTGGCGTCGGCGCAGAATGCAGTTCAGTACTCCATCACGACCCCAAGACCGATCAGTCCGGCTGAGGGGACGACTACTCCAAGCGCTCAGGCCGCACAACGCCAAAATCCGTATCTGGGCAGCGTGCCTGCCAAATCTACCGGGACGATTCTCAGACTCTCCTTGCAAGACGCTATTGCCCGCGGGTTGCGCTACAACCTCGGACTAGTTGAGTCGGCACATGCCAGTAGTGATGTCCGAGCGGAGCGACTGCGAGCTCTATCGGCGCTTTTACCGCAGATCTCGGCGACCGCTAGAGCGGCGTACGAGAGCATCAGCTATCAGGAAATCGGCCTCAAGCTGCCGCCTATCCCGGGGCTGTCGCTTCCAGCGACGAGCGGTGGATTCGGCTATCAAGACGTCCGCGTCGCAGTGTCCGAGCGCCTGTTCGACCGGGAACTGCGCGAGCGCTACCAGGCTCGCAAGCAGGACGAACGGGCATCCGAACTTAGCTTGAAGGATGCGCGCGACGTGGTAGTGCTCGCGGTGGGCACGGCGTACTTCCAGGTGATCGCCAGCGCCGCCCGATTGGAAACCGCGAAGGCCCAACTGGCCTCCGCGCGGGAGTTCGATCAATTGACGGCGAATCGAGTGAAAGCCGAGGTCTCCCCGGAAATCGAATCTCTGCGCGCCCAGGTGGAGCGACAGTCTACCGAACAGCTGGTGACCAATATTGCCAATCAACTGGACATCGACAAGCTTACATTCGCGCGAATCACCGGCCTTGCCATTGATCAGCAGTTCGAACTCGCGGACCAGCCGTCGCCGGTTCGCTTTGCGGAGATGACCCTCGAGGGGGCGACGGCGGAGGCGCTCCGTGGCCGCGCGGATCTGGCAAGCGCGGCAGCTGCGGTGCGCGCCGCGGAATCGACATTGCGGGCCGAGAAGGCGCAACGCTTGCCGTCGCTTTCACTGGACGCCAACTACGGCGGCGGTGGAAGGAACGTTGGCGGCTTGAACGAGGTCTATCAAATAGCCGGCACAATTTCGGTGCCGCTTTATACCGGGGGACGGATCGGTGCCGATATCGGGCAGGCTCAGGCAGACTTGGAACGGCGGCGCGCGGAATTTGAGGATTTGCGTGGACGGATTGCCTACGACGTGCGGGTGGCGTGGCTAAACGTCAGCGCTTCGAACTCCAGTGTCCAGGTAGCTGAGAAGAATCGCCGCCTCGCCGAACGCGCCCTGGCACAGTCCCAGGACAGGTACGTCAATGGTGTCGCCAATTACCTCGAGGTAGTGCAGGCGCAAGAAGCGGTGGCCGCCTCCAACGAGAATTACATCCGAAGCTTGTGTTCGCTGAATGTTGCCACCATCTCTATGGCGCGCGCCATGGGTGCGGCCGAAACCAGATTGCAAGGAGGAAACTAAGATGACCGAAGAACTGGAACTCGAACGAACTGTACCGGACGATTCGCCAAAACCGAAGTTGGTGGACCCGCAACCTGTTGCCCATAAGACTCCTGTACGGCCCAAACGGGGACTCTCACGCTGGCTGGCGCTATTTGCCGTGTTGGCCGTGACTGCCGGCGCAGCCATGGTCTGGCTGCAGTCGCGGGGATTTGAGAGCACCGACGATGCCCAGGTGGACGGCCATTTCGACTCGGTCAGTTCCCGCATCAGCGGCACTGTGATCTATGTGAATCCCAAGGCCGAGAACAATCAGTTCGTGGAAGCCGGAACCCTTCTGGTTGAATTGGACCCGCGCGATTATGAAGCGGAGCTGGCCCACGCAACTGCGGACCTCGATACGCGAAAAGCCGAAGTAGTCTCGGCGCAGGTAACGGTTCCGATCGTCGACGCGACTGCTTTCAACCGCGTACGCGCGGCTGACGCCGCGGTTCAGCAAGCGCTGGCCGCCGTCAGCGAAGCGGAAGCTAATCTCGCCGGGGTGCAGCACAAGTTGCAGCAGGACCAGATCGCTGCGGAACGCGCCGAGCGGGATCGCGTGCGCTATCAGGCGCTCGTCGAAAAGCACGAAATCTCGCGCTCCGATTACGATTCTCGCCAGGCCGAGGCCGTTTCCGACGCACAGTTGGTGGAGGCTGATCAGGCCGCTATCCAATCCAGCCAGCACCGAGTCGCCGAGGCGCAGAGTCTGGTCTCTCAGCGCCAGGCGGAAATGGACGCGGCGCGAACGGCGCCGCAGCAGGTTGCCGATGCGAAGGCGAAAACGCAAACAGCCAATGGCCAACAGGAACAAGCCGCAGCGGAGGTGCGCACCGCACGGCTGAATCTCAGCTACACGAGGATATACGCTCCTGTGAGTGGCGTCGTGGGCCGAAAGACAGTGGAGCTTGGCCATCGAGTGCAGCCGGGGCAAGCCCTGATGATTCTCATTCCTCTCGATGATGTCTGGATCACCGCCAACTTCAAAGAAACCCAAATGAAGGGTATGAGGGCCGGCGAGCCGGTTCGGATTCACGTTGACACTCTCGATCGCGACTTTAATGGCTACATCGAGAACATGCCGGGAGCGGCTGGCCCTCTTTTTAGCCTCTTCCCGCCGGAGAACGCAACCGGAAACTACGTCAAAGTCGTCCAGCGGTTCCCGGTTCGAATTCGTGTGAACTCGAGTGAAGATCCCCAACATCTGCTGCGGCCTGGGATGTCCGTGGAGCCGCGCGTAAAGGTGCGGTGAGTATGACTTCCGAGGAGGTGCATATGACTACCGAGCGGCCGGTTGTGAATCCATGGCTGATTGCATTGACGGTCACCCTCGCAACCTTTATGGAGTTGCTGGATACCTCGATCGCCAATGTCGCGCTGCCTTACATCGGAGGCGGCTTGGGACGAAGCTACGACGAGGTGACCTGGATCCTGACCACCTACCTGGTTGCCAACGCCGTGGTGTTGCCCATGTCCGCATGGCTCAGTCGCGTCTTCGGGCGGAAGACGTACTATCTGGGATGCGTCGCAGTATTCACCCTCACGTCACTGTTTTGCGGGCTGGCACCGACACTGGGAATTATGCTGTCCAGCCGAGTGCTCCAGGGTATCGCCGGAGGCGGGTTGGCGCCGGTAGCCCAGGCGATCCTGGTCGATACCTTCCCAGCCGCCAAACGGGCATCGGCATTCGCGCTGTACACCATCGTGATCGTGACGGCGCCGGCGATCGGCCCCGTTCTGGGGGGCTGGATCACGGATAACTACAGTTGGCGGTGGATCTTCTTCATCAACATTCCGATCGGCATTCTGGCGATGTTGCTTACCAGCAGACTTGTGCAGGACCCGCCGGCGTTCGATGCGGAGAGAGCCGCGGTACGGCGAGGCGGTAAGTTATCCGTCGACGGCATAGGAATCGCGCTCATCGCGCTTGCTTCCGCCACGCTCGAACTGGCGCTGGACCGGGGACAAATCGAAGATTGGTTCGAAAGCAGTTTCATTTGTTGGATGCTAGCCCTGGCGTTGCTGGGCTGGGTCTCCACCGTGATTTGGGAAATGCGCGTCAAAGAACCGATCATCGATTTTCGCCTGCTTGCAAGCAGGAACTTCGCCATAGCGAATCTGCTGTTCTTCGTATTCGGCGTCGGACTCTTTGGCAGCACCACGCTGATTCCGCAGATGCTGCAATCGCTATTCGGCTATCGGGCCATCGATGCCGGCCTGGTATTGGGTCCGGGCGCTTTGGTCATCACGGCCTTGGCGCCCGTGGGAGCCCAACTGATTCAGCGCAAACTCGTCCACCCCCGGACTCTCATCATTTTCAGCGTTTCGCTGATTGCGGCCGCTATGTGGCACTACTCCACGTTGACGCCGGCTACGGATTACCGTCATTTTGCGCTGGCGAGAGCTTTTCAAGGACTGGGATATGGATTCTTCTTCGTGCCGGTGAGTGTCATCTCTTACTCGCAGTTGCGGCCCGACCAGAACAACCGCGCTTCCAGTCTCACGAATTTTTTCCGTAATTGGGGAGGCAGCTTCGGTATCGCCCTCATCACGACCGTTTCCGAACGTCGCCATCAATTCCACCAAACGAACCTCGGCTCGGCCATTTCCGTCACCTCTCAGCAACTTGCGGCGAGAACACAATCCCTGGCAGATTACCTGGTCAGCAAGGGGTTCACGGGACCGGATGCCGCAGTCGCCGCGCAAGGTGGAATCTTCCAGCAACTGCAACATCAGGTGAGCCTGTTGGCCTTCCTGGACTGCTTCCGCATCCTGGCGTGGATTACTCTGGCGACCATCCCTGTTCTGCTGGCGATCCGCCACTTCACACCCGCCGGGAAACCCCCGGTTGCCCACTAAATGGGGTGCGGCCGCTAATCCTGCTCGCCGATTGTCTGAGTATATGTTTTGCCGTACGGATAGAAGAGGTTTTTCCGGCCTTGGTTCCAGGCGGCCTTGAGCTCGGGCGTGGTAATGTCCCAGTCCGGGCGGCATCTTCTGGTTACGGCGCGCAGATCCTGCCGGAGTTCTTCTACCGTAGGACGGCCGAAGAACCAGTAACCGTTATAGATCTTGTAAATCACCAGGCCCGGTTCAAGGACGATGGTGTGGGGGATCATCGGGTTGTGCCCAGGGTCCGTGTACTCGGCGATGTCGAGGTCCTTTTGGACCATCCGGCCGGCGTCGGAGAGGAAAGGCCAGTGTGCCCCGACTCCGCTGCGATATTCGTTGGTCTCCGTGATATTGTCAGTGCTGATTGTAACAAGCCGGCAGTAGCCAACCTCCATCTCCCTGTGGAACTCCACTAGCCCCTCCGCTTGCCTGCGGTCCTTCGGACAAAACCCTCCTCGGCTAAGGACGAGAATCATTGGATTGTGCTCTTGCAACTCCGATAGCTTGCGGCGTCTCGCGGTGTGATCGGAAAGTTCATAGTCCGGAAAGACCGCTCCGGGAACAATATCAGCGCGCATGACAGTTGGATGGTGTACCACTGAGTGGCGTTGCATGAGAAGATCGCGTCGATACTGCCCAAGTCTCGTCATTTTGCTGAACGGGCGGCCCACGATATTCGGCCCGCGCGTTCTGATTCAGTAGGTTACGGGCGGCACTCACGGTGCACTTAGAAGGCTGCCGGGACGCGGCGAGCACAGAAAGGAAACGAAAAATGAAACAACAATCGAAAGGGCTGGCAGTCATCACGGGAGCATCCTCCGGAATTGGTGCGGTCTACGCAGATCGTCTGGCGCACCGGGGTTATGACTTGCTCCTGGTGGCACGCAGACAGAGCGCCATGGTGGATCTGGCCGAGAAACTGGAAAGCGAAACGGGGAATAAAGTTGACATCATCGCCGCCGATCTGACGGATCCCAAGGACTTGGCGAAGCTGGAGCACATTCTTCGCGAAGACTCCAGAGTCACTCTGCTGGTGAACAACGCGGGTGCTGGTGCGACTGCTCCATTACTGAATTCAAACATAGCGGACCTCACCCAGATGATTGCCCTCAATGTGGAGGCGGTCACACGCCTGACTCATGCAGTGGTGCCGTCATTCGTAAGGCGCGGCGCCGGCGCGATCGTCAATATCGCCTCCATCGTCGCGATCGCCCCTGAGCGTCTTAACGGCGTGTATGGCGGCACGAAGGCCTTTGTGCTGGCCTTCAGTCAATCGCTCCGGCATGAATTGGCGAATACGGGAGTCAAGGTTCAGGTCGTATTGCCCGGCGCGACCGCCACGGATTTTTGGAAGCTCGCCGGCAAACCGGTGGAGAACCTCCCGCAAGAGATCGTGATGTCCGCTGAAGACATGGTGGATGCGGCGCTCGCCGGCTTCGATCAAGGGGAGTTCGCGACCATCCCCGCCCTTCCCGATGCCGGACAATGGCAATCTTACGAGGCCGAGCGCCAGGCGATGATGCCGAACTTGTCTCGCGCAAAACCGGCCGCCAGATATGGCTTGGTACACGCCGAAGGCTGACCATGTTGAGGATTGAAAGAGAGTCCGATGGGTGCGCCACGCGGTTGCTGCTCAGCGGCCGCATTCAGTCGGATGGCATCGACTGTATCCGGTCGGCGATGAGCGGCGGCTGTGCCCGCAAGATCCTGGACTTGAACGAGGTCACGCTGGTGGACATCCGGGTCATTCGGTTCCTCAACCGCTGCGAAGAGGAGGGCGTCGAATTGGCGGGATGCCCTCCCTACGTGCGCGAGTGGATTCTACGCGAGCGCGTGGCGGAGGAAGCAGACCTCGAGACGGCGGCTGAAGGTATAATTCGAGATGGCCGGGAGTAGCGTGTGCGAGACTGGCCGGCCCCTCGAATTTGTCCTATGACTGCCAATCATGGAGAAAGCCCAGCTCTGGAACTGCGTGCTCTCATCGATGGCGTTCCAGGGCTAGCGTGGTCAGCTCTGCCCGACGGATCCCTGGATTTTTTCAATCGACAATTTGAGGACTACACCGGACTCAATTCGGATCAGTTGCGCGGATCGAACTGGAAATCGGCCGTCCATAGGGACGACCTCCAGCGGCTTGAAACCTGGTGGCACGAACTCGGGAAGTCGCGGGAAACAGCGATTACGGAAGTTCGCCTCCGACGGTTCGACGGCGACCATCGCTGGTTTCAGATAACGGCAGCTCCGGTCTATGATGATGGCGGGAACCTCATCCGCTGGTACGGGATCAACATCGACATCGATGAGCGCAAGCGTGCTGAACAGAAGGCGCGCCAAGACGAGGGGGACCTACGCACAATCACCGATGCCATTCGCCAATCCATTGTGGTCGTGGCCCCCGATGGCACGACACTGTACGCCAATCGAGTAGCGCTGGATCAGACCGGACTCTCGGTCGGAGAGGTCAGCGACAAGGGCTTCTTTCTGCGAGCCTTTCACCCTGACGACGTAGACCGCGTAGGTGAGGAGCGAAGGGTTGCACTACTGGAGGGCCTGCCATTCGAACTGGAAATGCGCATCCTGGTCAAGGGCGGACAGTACCGCTGGCAGCTGATCCAGTATGACCCCCTGAAAGACAACAGCGGCCGCGTCATCCGGTGGTATGTCACGGCGACCGACATCGACGATCGCAAGAGGACGGAAGACAGGCTCCGGAATGAGAACCTGGTCCTCCGCGAGGATATCGATCGCACATCGATGTTCGAGGAGATCGTCGGCTCCTCGAAGCCGATGCGCCAAGTGGTGAAACAGGTGGAGAAAGTCGCACCTTCGGATTCGACGGTCCTCATCCTGGGCGAAACCGGAACTGGTAAAGAGTTGATTGCGCGAGCCCTGCATCGGAGATCGAAACGCGCTGCCCGGGCATTCATTCGGGTGAACTGCGCCGCGATTCCGCAATCGCTGATTGCGTCCGAGCTTTTCGGCCACGAAAAGGGAGCCTTCACCGGTGCATTGCAACGGCGTTTGGGGCGATTTGAAGCCGCTGACGGGGGAACGCTGTTCCTGGATGAGATCGGCGAACTCCCCATGGAAACGCAAATCGCCCTTCTGCGTGTATTGCAGGAACGCGAATTTGAGCGAGTGGGAAGTAATCATCCAATCTCGGTAGACGTTCGTCTCATCGCGGCAACCAATCGGGAGCTACCGGCCGCCGTGGCTGCCGGGGCTTTCCGTCAGGACCTCTTCTACCGGTTGAACGTGTTTCCAATCGCGGTGCCTCCGTTACGCCAGCGGGTGGAGGATATTCCATTGCTCGTAGAGTATTTCGTTGGGCGGTATGCCAAGGGAACGGGCAAGACCATCCGGCGGATCGCAAAACAAACGTTGGAGCAACTGCAAGCCTATCGTTGGCCTGGCAACATTCGGGAACTGCAGAACGTAGTAGAGCGCGCCGTGATCCTCACGGAAACCGATACGTTCGTGGTCGATGAGAGCTGGCTAAGGGTCGATTCTCCCGAGTCTTCACCACGGCATGAGGGCCTTTCGGCGCTAACCGATCGTGAGAAGGAAATGATTGAAGCGGCTCTCGCCGAGAGTCACGGCCGGATATCCGGGCCCTTGGGCGCTGCCGCGAAACTCGGTATTCCCCGCCAGACGCTTGAGTCGAAGATTCGCCGGATGGGCATTGATAAGTACGGGCAAAAAGGTCCAGCGTCGAAATAACGTCTACAATTCAACCGCATGCCCGGCTTTCGGCATTTTGCTGAGCAGCTACCCCGAAATCCGGATGCGCCAGTGCCACTTTTCAACGGCTTCCGTGTGGTCAGTCGTGTGCATTATTCCCTCGCGAGAGTATTCGACGAAGGGAGAACGACAATGACGCCCAAGACAATTCACTTCCATCAGACAACAAGGTTGACGCCCGAACAGTACATCGCCGGGCTGACGGATTTCGGGCCTGGCCGCTCGAAGCTTTTTGGCAATAGCGCCGACGAGTATCTCAAAGTGCATAGCCTCGGCCGCTCGGAGGCTGATGTCACGGAGGGAGCAGGCGGCATCTGGGAACGTTTGCACTACGACTGGTCCAACCCCAACCACGTGGTGCTCACCACGACTGACTCCAACACGTGGGGCGGGGATTCCGGCCACACCTACCACTTCACGCGAAACCCCAACGGCACGACCGACATCGATGTGGATGTTGTCCGAGAAGGCAAGACTTTCAAAGGGCGGCTGCTTGGCTTGGTGCTGAGGACGGTCGGCAAGGGCGTTTTAGAAAAGGCGTTTGAAAACTCTGTAAGAGCCATCGAGGCGCGGAGCAGCGTTGCGGCGGACAGGGTTGCGTGAACAATTGCTGGCTGCCGGTTCGCCACGAGGAAGAGGTGTGCCGGCAGCCGATGATGCGGTCAGAAAGCCTGGCTGTCGCTGACTCTATAGTGCGGCACGGCCATTTTGGGTGTTGGGAATAAGGAGAAGATCATGTCCGAAGAAACCATCCTCGTCACCGGCGCAGCCGGCGGTGTCGGCTCGACCGCGCGCGTGGCCATAGGCATCCTGCTGGAACAAGGCCGTCGCGTACGCGCCATGGTGCGCAATTTGGACGCGCGCGCCGACGCGCTACGTGATCTGGGCGCCGAAGTCGTGGTCGCCGACATGCTCGACATCGTCGCCGTGCGCGCGGCCATGCAAGGCTGTTCAGTCGTGTATTTCACCATGTCGGTTTCCGCAAACTACCTGGAGGCCGCTACCAACGTCGCGGTCACAGCCAAAAGCTTAGGTGTGAAGGCATTCGTCAATCTGTCGCAGATGACGCTGTCGCAGATGAGCGAGACAGAGACCACCAGCAGCCCGCAACAGAAGCAGGAGTGGCTCGCACAGCAGATGTTACGCTGGTCCGGCCTGCCGGTGGTCTACCTCCGTCCAACGGCTTTCTTCGAGATCTTCCTGATACAGGCGGCCAGGAGTATTCGCGACGACAACGCCATCCGGCTGCCGTTCGCCGATGGCAGGACCTCGCCGATCGCCGCCGCCGATGTCGGGGCTGTCGCCGCCACTGTGCTGGCCAACCCGGAGCCGCACATCGGCAAGGTCTACGACCTGACCGGCCCAAAGTCTCTTACAATAGCCGAAGTCGCACAGGAGTTCAGCGGCGCTCTGGGACGCACCATCCAGTACGTCGACGTGCCGCCGCAGATCTGGGAAGCCAAGCTCCACGAGGCCCGACTGCCAGCGCACTTGACTGCGCACCTGGTCACCATGGGCCAGTTGAACCGCGACAACCGCTACGACCGCATGACCGACACCTTCCAACGGTTAGTCGGCCGGGCGCCGATTTCCGCCGCCGAGTTTGCGCGCCTCCATGCAGCCGCTTTCACGCGTCAAGCCGAGTCCTGAGCGGGGGGCGGATACGGCTCGAGCGATGGCTCTTGAAGACGTCGGCGCGATCGCTCTGAACGCTTGCTTGTAAGCTTTTAAACACTGGAAGTCAGAAAGGAAACTATGCCTAACCTCAATTGGAAACTGCTGACCAAGAAACGCGAAAGCTCTACCCAGGGGTTGCCGCCCGGAAAAGAAGATCTCGCCTGGGTGACCAATACAGTCACGCTCATCTATGGCGAGCGCGATGCCGTCCTTGTCGATACGTTCCTGTCCGCGCAACATTCGAAGGAGCTCATCGATTGGATCGCCGAGAGCGGCAAGAATCTTACGACGATCTACATCACACATGCGCACGGCGATCATTTCCTGGGCTTGAAGCTCCTGCTGGACAGCTTCCCGAATGCCAGGGCGTTCGGCACCGCCGCGGCGGTTGCGGGAATGCAACATCAAATGAGCCCTCAATTCATAAGCTCCTTCTGGGAGCCGCGCTTCCCCGGCCAGGTTCCTTCTCAACTGGCGGCGCCGGAGGTGCTCGGCGGAGATACGCTCTACATCGAGGGTAAAGAACTGAAGATCATCGAACTGGGCCATACCGACACCGCGCATTCCACCGCCCTCTATGTGCCGTCGATCGGTCTGGTCGTATCGGGCGATGCAGTCTATAACAACACCCACCCCTATCTGGCGGAATCCAACGCACAAGCCAGGGCCGAATGGCTGAGCGCACTCAATAAGATTCAAGGTCTGCATCCGAATGCTGTCGTCGCCGGTCATGGTGTCCTCGACCCCGATAGCTCTCCTCGCCACATTGAGGAAACCCGTCGATACCTCCGCGACTTCAATGCTGCGGTGGAAAGTACTTCGACGGCTATGGAACTCTATGAGAAGATGCTTGCGTTGTATCCGGATCGGGTGAATCCGGGCTCGCTGTGGGGAGGCGCGAAGGCTGTTAAGCAAAGCGCCGAAGCTACCGTCTAGGAGACGGTGCGGTGCAGGCCGACGCAGCGCCGCATATCGGCAAGATCTACGATGACGGGGGTCCAATCCCTGACTATGGCCCGGTATGCGCAGGAGTTCAGTGGAGTTCTGGCCGCACTATCCAATATGTCAACGTACCCCCACAAGTCTGGGAATCCAGTCCCCGGGAGACTCGGCTACCGGACCACTTAATCGCACATCTGGTAACTATGGGCGAGTTGCATCGCGAGGACCGCGATGACCGCATGACTGACTCTTTCCAGCAGTTGGCGGGCCGTGCGCCGATTCCCGCCGCAGAATTCGTGCGCCGCCACGCAACTGCTTTAACGCCTCAAGCCGGGTCCTGAGCACGGGGCTTCCGAAGGATGTGCCGAAAAGGAAAACAGCATGAAGCATAAAGCGATGTTGCGGTTTTTGCAAACGCAAGCTCAAGACAACCATGATGCCCGAAATCGCCTATCAGTCTGTCTGCTTGGCGCAGCGTCGCCGCCCACAGGAATGGAGATCGAAAGGTTGCGCCCGGACCGTCGTTCGGTTCCGGAATCTCGACAGGCGGAGGTAATGACAGGGGCGGCTGACGATTCTTCAGGCGCCACAGAGACGTGTAACGCGCCGCAATGTTGGCAGGCGCCGCGGAGTGACACTGCACCGCGGACAGATCAACTCCGGACAGCGGAGTGCGGCTCTAGTTCACAATAAATGTTATCGATGAGCCGGATTGCTCCAATCCATATGGCACCGGCAGCTCGCACCGGCCCTTCAACGACATCGACCGGCCGAATCGTATCCGGATCGACCAGCTCGAAATAATCAAGCTTGACCTCCTGGACACTTTGCAGGACCCGCGTGGCTTCGTCTCTGATAGCGGCGGCGTCCCGCGCTCCACAAGCGATCAACCGCTGGGCGATCAGCAAAGCTCTGTAGAGATTGGGCGCCAAACATCGCTCGGCCTGACTTAAGCGGCGGTTTCGCGAACTCAGAGCAAGGCCGTCACTATCCCGCACTGTCGGCACCCCAACCACGTGTACAGAAACGTTCAGGTCCCGCACCATGCGGCGCACAATCGCCAACTGCTGATAGTCCTTTTCTCCGAAGAACGCGAACTGGGGTCGCAGTATCTGGAACAGCTTCGTGACCACGGTTGCGACCCCTCGAAAGTGTCCGGGCCGGCTCCGGCCACATAGGTGTTCCGAAATATCCCCAACATCGACGAATACCCGCTGAGGCTGCGGATACATCTCATCATCCGGAGGAGCGAAGATGTAATCCACTCCGCGCTTCTCGCAGAACGCTAAATCTTCATCAAACACTCGCGGGTAGAGATCGTAATCACTCTTCTGATCGAACTGAATTGGATTGACAAAGATGCTGCCGACAACCACCGAGCAGCGCTTTCGCGCTTCATCGAATAACGCTCCATGTCCGTCGTGAAGAGCGCCCATGGTTGGAACCAACCCCAATACGTCGTCGCGCCGGAAGCGGGCTGCGATGCGGCTCCATTCGGCGACACGCTTTACGATAGTGGTCATGGTAGTGCGATGACGGAAGGTCTCTCGCGGTGCGCCGTCCGAGGCTGTGGATAAATACCCTCTCGCACTTCTGACGCATAGTCCTTCGCTGCGCTCAGGATGTCATTGCCGAGTCGAGCGTACTGTTTCACAAACGGTGGCACGAACTCGTCAAAGATCCCGAGCATGTCATAGCTGACCAGCACCTGCCCGTCACAGTGAGGCCCCGCGCCGATCCCTATTGTCGGTATGCGCAAACGAGATGTCACGGCCGCAGCAACCGCGTCCGGAATCGCTTCTAGTACTACGGCAAATGCTCCAGCGTCTTCGAGAGCAAGGGCATCGAGCAGCAATTCGTTCGCTGCCTCGTCGTTGCGAGCCTGTTGGCGCATTCCTCCCAGGAGGTGAACATGCTGAGGTGTCAAACCGACGTGTCCCATTACCGGGAGGCCAGCCGAAGTAAGGGCTCGAACCGTATCCGTGACCACCCGCCCACCTTCCAGCTTCACGGCTGCGGCACCGCCCTCCTGAAAGAGTCTCGCCGCATTCCGCATAGCCTGTTCGGTCGTTATCTGATAGGTCAGAAACGGCATATCCGCCACAACCAGAGCGCGACTCGCGGCTCGCGTCACAGCCAACGTGTGGTGAAGGACTGCGTCCAGGGTTACGGGAATCGTCGTATCCAATCCCAGAATCACGTGCCCAAGCGAGTCGCCAACCAGCAAGATGTCGATGCTCGCCCGATCGAACAATCGAGTCATGGTTGCGTCGTAGGCGGTCAACATGACAATCCGTTCGCCGCGTTGCTTCATCACGGCGAGATCGGGCACGCGCAGCTTCTTCGGCACTCCAGTCATTGGGCCAACCTCAACATTGTTTAAATTTCGAATCGTCTTCCTCACATGCAATCCACGCGCCAGAAAATTCGAGACTCCTAAAGGTCCGGGGACAACTGATGACTACTCCCCGGCCCGATTGTTGGCGTAGAGGAGTTCGCCGGCCTCATGTCCTCTTATTGCTGTTCTCTGCGACGCTGCCGAGATCCTCCTCAGGTAATGCGTCGGAATCGTTCAAGACAGAATAATCCACCAAACTTGATTTTGGGCTTCAAAGAACGCGCCCGTCCAGAACCATCGCGCAAAGCAGCGCGGGCAGATAGAAAACCGTTGCCAACAGCAGCGCGTGTGCGCGCGCCAGGGTTCTTTCGCGTCCCAATCGCGCGCCGAAGTACAGCATTCCCAGTCCGGTGACGATCGCCGCGGCGGCGTACCGGAGACCGGTCATTCCCAGGAAGAGTGGCACCAAGCTGATCGGGATGAGCAGGAGCGAGCAGACCACAATCCGCCGGGCTGTGGATTCGCCATCCGGATCGATCACTGGCAGCATACGGATGCCGCCGCGAGCATAGTCGTCGCGATACATCCAGGCGATCGCGTCGAAGTGGGGAAACTGCCATACGAAGAGAATGAGGAACAGCGCCAGCGCGGAGAGATCGATGCCATGGCCGGCTGCCGCGTAGCCAATAAGGGGCGGCATCGCGCCCGGAATCGCGCCCACGGTGGTGCATGCCGGCGAGCGCTGCTTCAAAGGGGTGTAGAGCAATAGATAGGTGGCGAGCGTGAACAGACCCAGAGCCGCCGCCAGCAGACTCGTGCCGTACCATAGGTCGGCAAAGCCTGCGGCGGAGAGCAATAGCCCGAATGCGAGCCCGTGGCTCCGCGGGATCCTTCCGGCGGGGATCGGGCGCCGGCGCGTGCGGCGCATCTTCGCATCGGAGTCCACTTCGTACCATTGATTGAGTGCCGAAGTGCCGGATGCCAGCAATGCCGTACCAAGGAGAACGTAAGCCAGAACCCTCCAGCGAACGGTTGCGCCACAGCCGAACCAGTAGCCCACCGCTGTACAGATCAGAATCAGAACCGTTATGCGAGGCTTGGTCAACTCGAGATAGTCGCGCATGGTTCAGTCCTTCCGCCGGATCAAGCCATGAACGATCAGGGCGGCGATCATGATGGGCAGGAACGCAACGTAGGCCCAATACGAGATCACCATGATCAATGTCGGCGCAGAGTCATTCATATGGAAACGGCCTTCTGGAGCCTGGGTTTGGGCGACAGCATCTGCATCGACAGGATCGTTCCGGCCACCAGGAAGACAACCGTGACGGAGGTCCACATCAATGCGGCCGCGCACTGCTGGTCTTCGAGAGGCGAAAAACCGGTGTTCTGCGGCGTACAGAGGTACATGGGGTATGCCACTCGATCACAGAAAACCAGCAAGCCGGAAAGGACGTCGCAGGGCAGGGTGGCCAGGAAGAGATAAAGAAGCATAGACCATCGCGGCCATCGTGCCACTGACGGCCAGGGCTGAATGACGGGCCACCAGAAGAGGAGGCCGGTAGTGAGGAAGGAAGTATGTTCGATGAAATGCCACGTGGACGAGTACATACCCAGCCGGAAGATCGCTGGCACATGCCATACGACCAACGCCGCGGCGGCAGCGAGCCAGCAAAACGCGGGGTGACCGAGCAGTCTGACATGGCCCTTCGGGAGCGGCCAGCGCGCCGAGTGCGCCGCAATCAGCGGCTCGCCCAGCCAGAACAGGGGCGGAGCGATGGTCATGAGCAGCACATGCTGGATCATGTGCGCCGTCAGCATGTGGCCGTCCCATGAAGACACCGGCGAGGCCGTTGCTACCCAGGTGGCGAGCAGACCCAGAATGAAACTGCCGGCCCGCCAACCCGCAATCGATCTGCGGTGCCGCCACCCCCGCAGGTAGACTGCGCCAATAAGGACAATCACGAGAGTAAGGGTGGCGGACGTCATGTTAAGGCTCTATTGCCCCAGTGCGACACTGCGTGAAGCGTCGCGCGCGGGCGGCTGTCCGGCCGGATGCAAGGTTTCAAGAAATGCCACCAGCGCAGTCGTCTCCGCCGGGCTCAGATTCTTGCCATACGCCGGCATGTTGCCACCGCCCTGTATCACCTGGCGGATGAGTTGGTCCTGCGTGAGCCGCACCGCAACGATGTCGAGCGCCGGTCCGCGCTGCCCGCCGGTCTCTCCGAGCGAATGACAGTTGCGGCACTGCTTCGCCTGAAAGACCAGTGCGCCCTGCCGCTCCAGAGCGGTGGTGGCGTGCAGGAATTGCGCCGGCACCGGAGCGCCGCTCCAGGCATTCATTTTGGGACTCCAAGGCGCATACTCCGCCAGATGCGTAAAGGTTCCGAGCGTGACGGCGATCAACATCACTGTCAAGATTGCGATGGGCCGCCGTCTCCAGCTCTTTTCTCCTTCACCCGAGAGGAACGGCAGCAGGAGCAATCCCAGAATCACCAGGGCGGGACCGATGAGCAGGGCTGGCGTTTCGAGTGCGGGAGGAAGCAGCGAGAGCAGGGCATACAGCCACAGGAAGAAATAGTCGGGCTTCGGTACCGTCTGGATGATTGTGGGATCCGGCCTGCCGGACGGCCCAAACGGTCCAAACCAGAATGCGCAGGCCCCCACCGCCAGCAGAATGAACGCCGCAAAGAACATATCTTTCCAGATTGCATAGGGGACAAAGGGAGCGCCATCATTCTTCGTTAGCTCGTGGTATTCCTGCAGATAGGTTGCGCGCTTGACTGCGCGCCCGGGCATAGGCCATTCGTTGATTCCTAGCTTGAACACCATGAGCACGTGAAGGCACACGAAAGCGATGAGCATCCCCGGGATTACAAAGACATGCAGGGCGAAGAATCGCGACAGAGTAGCGCCAGCAATAATGGGACCGCCTAGCATCAACTTCACGACTGCAGGGCCGGCAAGGGGGACGCGACTCGCAATGGAGGCGCCGATACCCAGGCCCCAATACGCGTCCTGGTCGAAACGCAGCACCTGGCCGCTGAATGCCATGCCCAGTGTCATGAGCAGGAGGAAGACTCCAATGATCCAGGTGAGTTCCCGAGGAAACTTGTAGGCGCCGAATAGGAACACCTGCATCATGTGGATCAGGACGATCGCTACCATGAAATTGGAACCCCAGCCGTGCAGTGCGCGGATAAACCATCCGAGTGTGATCTGGTGATTGAGGGCTTGGAGACTGTTCCACGCCTCTCCCGCCGAGGGCACATAAGTCAGAGCCAGCAGGATGCCGGTGACGATCTGGAGGCACAAGACGATGAGCGCGGCGCTGCCGAATACGTACCACCAGCTTGCCGTGTTTCGTGGCACACGATGGTCCGATGCCTCGCGGAGAGGCGCGGCAAGTTGAAGCCGCTGGTCGAACCATTGGCCGATGCGGGATATCAGGCGCATGGCGTGTCCTTTCGCATCACCGAAGCGCCCGGCCCTGGCGTGGGCATTTCGCCGGCCTGAATCGTGATCAATCCGTTCTCCACTTTGTACGGATACTCAAAGAGCCCCCGCTCCGGTGGGCCCGAGGCGCGCGAGCCGTCGCGGTAGTACGCCCCGCCATGGCACGGGCACATGAAGAGACCCGATTGCGGAAACCATCGGACCGGGCAGCCTAAGTGCGCGCAGTTGACGGCGAAGACCTGGAATCTGTCCCCTTCGACGCGCCGCACCCAGCACGCGGTATCCACGGTCTGGCCGTCGGTGGGCATCACCAGGGGATTGCGAAAAGTGGCGAGCCGGGTGTCGCCCTCCGGGAATCGAGCAACAGGGCCGAGCGATACCCAGTTGAGGTACCCATTCGCCCGTCCCCGGGTAATCGAGGACAGCAGAAACCGCCCTATGGGAACGGCAAGGGCGGCGATGGCCAGGCCGTTGAAGAGGATCCCCAGCTTCGCGAATAGACCCCGCCGGGAGATAGAGGTATCGTCATGCATAGTTCAGGCTCCTAAATCCGTCCCCGCAGGTGGCCCGCAATCGAGAACGTCCGTTGGCGATCACAGATTTAATGCTCCGGATAATTAGCGGACATGTACGGTTGACCTGGAGCCGCCACACGCCGTGAAACGAGCCAGGCGACAACGTCGGTTACTTCCTGGTCTGACATCGGTTCACCGCGAACGTTGCCTCGCCAGTCGGGCGCTCCTAAATCCGGCCGGCCGACGATCACGATGGTCCGCAGACCCTGATTGCTGACCAAAGCCAGGAAAGCATCGTTGGTAATCGCGCTGCCTCTTGGACTACCCCCACCATTCGGGCCGTGGCACGATTCGCAATAGGTTTTGTACGCGATCTCGCCGCGGTGCGGGTCGCCCGCGGATTCTGCCACGTACGCTGGCGGGTGACCGTCACCAAGAATTCCAGGCCGGCTCCATCGCGCGCGGATTCCCTCGGTGATCAAGTCGATCTGTTTGTCGGTGAGCAATCCGCCTGCGCTCTCGGCGAATGCCGGCATGGCGGTTCGGTGAACGCCGTTGGCAACGACATTGCGGAGTGTCCGTTCATCAGCCAGCGCCAGGTAGACCGGGTTGGCCAGAGCGATTGCCGCGCCGCCTCGGCCGTTCTCGCCGTGACAAGCTGCGCAATTCTCGGCGTACAGAGTCGAGAACTCCAGGATCTCGTTCGGCGCCGCCGTATCTGCGTCGTCGTGAGGCTGGCCGTGCGGTGTTCCGCAAGCGGAGAACAGCGCCACTGCGAACGCCACTAATGGAGTCAATCGATTCATGGCCGCTCTTCTCCTGTGATGTGCGGCGGCGTGATCCCGGGAGCCTCCACCCCCGCCCGCAGGGCGAAAGCCACGTTCTCGTGGGTCGCCACTCGCGGTTGCCGCACGACGACCAATCCGGCGACGATTCCGAACGCCGTCTGCGATGCGATGAACCAGAGCCAGTCGATGCGGCTTTCAAGCGTGGGATTCACCACAGAGAGTGTCGAATAAACGATGCCCGACCAAAGGACAGGGCCGATCAGACCGCCCAGCAGAATGGGCCGGTGCGCGAACATCGGAAGCATCGCCCCATAAAGCAATCCCACCGTAGTTGACAGCAGCGCGTGGATCAATAAGGCGATGGCGAAACTATCCGTGTGAAATGAGTACAACTGCGCGGCGACGAGCTTCAACGACTGCGAATAGACGGATGCAGCGAGAAGGTTTATGGGATACCAGATGCTGCCAGCCTTGAGGACACCATAGGCGCATGCCAGCACCGCCATCGCTACGCCGCCGGCCAATCCCCCCTTTAGTCCAGCGGACATGGGGTGCGTATGTAAAGGGAGCCAGGCGCGAACCTGATCGGGCGCCACCGGCAGGCGGTCGACCACGCGGCGGGTCGTGGTCACCGCGAGATCCTCCGGGCCGACTGACACGATTACTTCGTGCTCGCGGGGCAGAACTTCGCGGAACCAGCCGGCACAGCCCGCGACGGTCAAGACCGCTCCTAGCACGCTTACCGAAACGCTCGTCAGTAAGCCTGCGCAGACTAACGTGAATCCCAGCGCCAACACCAGCGGCCAAGCTGTCGACGCGGGTACTTCGATTTTCCGAGGAGTTGTCGGGCTTTGCCCGGTTTCAACAATGGATTGCAACGTCGCCATTTTTCCTCACCGCCCGACTAAGTAAACTACTGTGAAAACCACAACCCAGACGGCATCCACGAAATGCCAGTACATGGAAAGGACTCCGACCCGGCCCGTTTGATCCTGATTGACGCGTCCGGTCAGGCCAAAGATCAGCACGGCCAGAAGCATGAGCAAGCCGGCTGTGAGATGGAATGCATGCAGACCAACCAGAGAGTAATAAGTGGTCCCGAACAGGTTCGTGGAGATGGTCAAGCCTTTCTCATGGATCAGTCGATGCCATTCCAGGCCCGTGCCGAACAGGAAGACACCGCCGAGAATGAACGTTAGGAGCCACAAGCCTAAGAACGCGCTCTGCTTTCCGCGCTCCAGAAATTTTCCGGCAACGTGCAGCGTGAGACTGCTCGATAACAGGCAGATGGTGGAAAAGACCGGCGTTTCGAGCACTTCACGCGGAGCAGGGCCGGTGAGGCTCTTCCCTATGTAGAACAGATATGCCACGACGAAGATCGTAAAGATGGCGGACTCGGCAATGATGAGTGCAGCCATCGCGACCTTGCCGCGATCGGGAAGAACCCATGGTCGAGGAGATGGAGGGATCGGAATGGTGAATGCGCTCATTGAATAGACTCCCTTACTCGTAGCGGCTGTCCGGATCCTCCGGATGCTTGAGATCCCACAACGGGCGGCGGCTGGCGACCACCGGTATCGTGGCGAAGTTGTAAGCAGGAGGCGGTGAGGTCGCCGACCACTCCAGCGTCCACGCGTCCCAGGGATCCTTGCCGGCGTTGGCGCCCTTCCAGTAGGAAACGGCCAGGTTGCACACAAAAACCAGAATGGCCGCGGCCTGAATTACCGCGCCGATGGTGACGATCAGGTTCAACGTGTCCCAACCGCGGCCGGGTTCGTAGGTGTAGATGCGGCGGGGCATACCCAAAATCCCGGGGATGTGCATGACGTCGAATGTCGCGTGAAAACCGATAAGGAATAACCAGAAATGAACCTTGCCCAGTTGCTCACTCAACATGCGCCCGGTGAATTTTGGATACCAGTAATAAAATGCCGCGAAGATGGCGAAAAGAAGCCCACCGACGATCACGTAATGAAAGTGCGCCACCACAAAATACGAGTTTCCGAGCTGCCAGTCGAAGGGTGACGACGCCAACATGATTCCTGTGAGCCCGGCGACCAGGAATTGAAACAGGAATCCCAGGCAGAACAGCATCGGGGTCTTGAACCGGATTCGCCCACCCCACATGGTGCCAATCCAGTTGAAGATCTTGATGCCGGTCGGAATCCCGACCACCATGGAGGTAATGGTGAAAAAACTGTTCGCGTACGAGTTCATGCCAACGGTGAACATGTGGTGAGCCCACACGCTCATGCTTACGAACCCTATAAAAACGGTGGCGCCGACCATGACCGGATATCCGAAGATCGGCTTGCGGGAGTACACCGGTACGATCTCCGAAACGAAGGCGAAAGCCGGCAGAATCAGGATGTAGACTTCCGGATGGCCGAAAATCCAGAAGAAATGCATCCAGAGCGTCGCTGATCCGCCGGCTTGGGTGTCGAAGAAGTGTCCGCCAAGGTACCGATCCACCAGCAACATGACCTGCGCCGCCGTTAAAGGGGTGACCGCTATCAGAACCATGCCGGACATCACCAGGTTGAGCCAAACCAGCAGGGGCATGCGGCCGAGGTGCATTCCGGGGCAGCGCATGCATAAGACGGTGGTGAGAATATTGATGGCGGTACCGACGCTGCCCAGCCCCGAGACCAGCAGAGCGATTGTCCAATAATCCGAGCTGTGGCCCGGCGAGAAAGCCTTCGCGGGCAGGGGCGCGTACGCCCACCAGCCGACGTCGGGTGCAGTTCCGGCGCCGTACAGTCCGTTGCCGCCAAGAAAACTGAAGTAGAGCAGCCCTCCGCCGAGCGCGGTCAGCCAGAAACTGAATGCGTTCAGCCGGGGAAACGCCATATCACGCGCCCCAATCATCAGCGGCACAAGGTAATTCGCAAATCCGAAGAGCATCGGCATCGCCACGAAGAAAATCATCGTGGTTCCGTGCATGGTGAACATCCGATTGAAAACCTGCGGCGAAACAAGGTGGTTGTGCGCGTGCATGAGTTGGGCGCGAATAATCAACGCTTCGAAACCGCCGATTACAAGGTAGGACAGAGCGTAGAGGATGTAGAGGAGGCCGAGGCCTTTGTGGTCGACTGTAGTCACCCACTCGTGCAGAACCTCCATCCATGGCCGGCCGATACCCTGGATATTTTCGATAGCGCTGGCGTTGGTTGACATGGGTGCTCTCCAAATTCGGGCTACCGGAGCGTCTCCAGGTATGCTGTGACGGCGTCCAGATCCGCGTCACTGAGTTTCATCGCAGGCATCAGCGATCCAGGTTTTATAGCGTCCGGGGTCTGGATCCAGAGGCGCAGATTCGAGGGTGTGTTCTCGGCTGCACCGGAAGCGAGCGTGGCCCGGCTCATCAGGTGTCCCAGATCGGGACCGAAGCGGCCATCGGCAGCCGTGCCGCTGACCGCATGGCAATTGATGCAGACGTTGGTTTCGAAAACCCGCTTCCCGGCACTCACGCGAGCGTCTTGAATGGCGGCTTGCTGCTGCGCGCTTACCCAGGCACCGAAATCCGCCGGCCGCTCCACCACGACGCGCAACAGCATCTTGGCGTGCTGCGTTCCGCAGTATTGCGCGCATTGCCCAAGGTAAATTCCTGGACGGGGCGGGTCGAGCCACATCTGGTTTACACGATTTGGAATCAAATCGGTCTTGCCGCCGAGTTCCGGGACCCAGAAGCTGTGATCGGTGTCGGCCGAAGTGAGCTTCAGGAACGTGGGGGTGGGACGCGCGCGGTCGCTTGCAGGAATGTGCAGTTCATTCGCCGTGACAATGCCCAGCTTTGGGTAGCGGAATTCCCACCAGAATTGATGGCCCACGACGATGACGTCGAGAGCTGCTGCCGGCTTGGGCGTATCCTGGATGGCGTGAATGACCCGGGCAGTCGCCAGAAACAGGACGGCGACGATCAGTGCTGGGATCACTGTCCATGCAAGTTCGATTTGCGTGCTTCCACACACCTGGGCCGGTTCGCGGGCCGCATCGGTAGCACGGGCGCGAAACTTCACCACCGAATACACCATCAAGCCAGCAACCACAACGAAGATGAGTGCAGTTATGCCCAGCACAAATAGGGATAAGCCAAAGATGGTCCTGGCCGGCGTGGACGCGGGCGCGAGGATGTTCGTCGAGCTTGCTATGAGATATCCTTGCATGCACTCACCTACGTCATCGAGGCGCGAGCTCAAAAACACGCGGCCTGGTTCTGAAATCTAAGCTTCAGTGGCCGCCGACTTCCGCCGGAACGGCCTCCGCTACGGCCTGGGATCCGCGCCGACGGGCAAGATAAAAAAGCCTGTTGCCAGTCGTCAGAACCGAATCGGTTTCCCGCCGGCCGAGTGGAACATAACTTGTCGAGACCATGCCGTTCGGATCAGCCCACGGCCCGACTCTGACGAGCCCAAAATTGGTCGCGCAAAGTCCTCTTAAGGATCTTGCCGGAGCCGCTCTTCGGTAACTCGCTCTCCCAGAACTCGATACGGCGCGGAACCTTGTAATTGCCGAGCGAACGGCGGCAATGAGCAATCAACTCCGCCGCGCTTAGACTCTTTCCCTTCTTCAGACGAACTACTGCCATAACGAGTTCGCCCCACTGCGGATCGGGTATGCCAAATACCGCGGCCTCGCTCACGGCCGGATGCTGATAGATTACGGCTTCGACCTCGCCTGAATAGACATTTTCTCCCCCTGTGACAATCATGTCCTTCAAGCGGTCCAGGATATAAAAGTAGCCTGTTGCGTCCTGATAGCCGATGTCACCTGTACGGAAGGCGCCATCTCGAAATGCACACGACGTTTCCTCGGGATCATTCCAATAACCGCGCATGACATTGGCGCCCCGCGCCACCAATTCACCAGCTTTTCCCACTTCAACTTCCTTCCCTGCCTCGTCGACAACCCGAACGTCGATTCCCGGACAGGTTCGCCCGCACGAGGTCAACCGGTCCTCGGTGTGGTCGACATCCCTGAGGCCGGTAAGGAAGCCTGTCTCCGTTAACCCGTAAACCTGAACCAGTTTGACCCGAGGCAGCAACTCTCTCGTTCGGCGGACCAGTTCCGGGGCCATGGGAGATCCGCCATAGCCCAATTGAGTGAGGCTGCTTAGGTCGTACTTTCCGACGTCCACGAATTGTGTGAGCATATTGATCATCGTTGGCACCAGGACCGTACGAGTGACTCGCTCGCGTTGGACTATTTCGCAGAAACTTTGAGGGTTGAATTTCGAAATCGTTACCTGACACGCCCCGAACGCCGCCGCCGCGAATAGCAACGGGAAGTCAGCGATGTGAAATACCGGCGCTGCGTGCAGGTAAACGCCCCCCTCTTCGTAGGGCATCCAGTAGTCCCCGTTGCTGACAGTGGCCAGAATATTTGAATGCGAGAGCATTGCGCCTTTGGGCCGTCCGGTTGTGCCGCTTGTATAGATCAGGGCCAGTAGCGCGTCAGGATCGTAAATAGGCTCAGGATAGGAATCATGAGAGACATCCAGCGCGCTCTGATCAACGACCAGTTGGAATGAGGGCTGCACTGTGGGGGCCGGTAGTGACGAGTGGCGAATCAGACCTCGCGGTGCGGCATCGGCAAGTATGTGATCGATTTCAGTCACCGACAGCCGTGTGTTCAACGGGACCACAATGACTCCTAACCATGCACACGCGTAGATCCACTCCAGGTAGTCGGGCTCATTTGGAAGGAGAATGGCCAACCTGTCTCCAGCTTCAAACCCGTGTTTCCTGAGACCGGCGGCTATGCCCCGCACGCGGTCCTGGAGTTCGCGAAAGGTCGTGCGTTTGCCGGCATCGGCAACTGCGATTTGCTCCGGATAGTATCGAGCAGCCCGCCCCAGAGAGTGAGTGTAGATCATGTTGAGCCTTCCTTAACTACGTCGCCTTTTGCCTACCCGCCAGGACCGCTTCGACGGTGGTACGCGTCGTTGGTTTAGTGGCTGAAAAACGATTATGGTTGACGATTAGCCGGTCACCCCGCTGTCCGGTAAAATACGTCCACACCCATTGCAGGAATACGGTCAAGCGGAGGCTCGATGTGGCGAGGAATTGGAGGTGCACGGCGGCCCAGGTGAGCCAAGCCACGAGGCCGCTGATTTTGACTTTGCCGCTCTCCAGCACAGCGAAACCCTTGCCGACCACTGCCATGCTGCCTTTGTCAAAGTAGTCAAACGGGGGCGGAGGAGGGTTGCCGACAATGCGGTTGTGAATCAGCTTTCCCGCATAACGGCCCTGCTGAATCGCCACCTGCGCGACACCTGGCAGGGGTTTGCCGTTTTGATCGAGCGAAGCCGTATCTCCCACCACAAAAATCTCGGGACGCCCGGGCACGGTCAGGTCTCTCTGAATGCGGACCCTACCCGCGCGGTCAGTTTCGACGTTCAGCCACTTGCCCGCCGGCGACGGGGCGACTCCCGCAGTCCAGATCACAGTTCTGCTTGCGATGCGTTCGCCGGCCACCACTATGCCGTCAGCGTCGATTTCATCGACGCTATGCCCAAGTCGTACTTCGACTCCCAACTTCTCGAGTCGCTGCTTTGCCGCTTGGGAGAGACTCTCCGAAAACGGCCCCAAAACCCTGGAGGCCATATCAACGAGCACAATTCTTGCCGAGGCGGGATCGACCCTGCGAAAGTCAGACTTCAAGGTACTGCGAACGAGAACGGCGAGAGCGCCGGCCATTTCCACACCGGTGGGACCGGCGCCAACGAGAACGAACGTTAGCAGATTCCGCCGAATCGCGGGGTCTTCCTCAGCCTCCGCCCTCTCGAACGCCTGCAAGATTTTGTTTCGCGCCGCCTCGGCGTCCGCCAGGCTTTTCAACCCAGGTGCGTACTCCGCAAATTCATCGTGACCAAAGTAGCTGTGGCTGGCGCCGGTCGCCAGTATAAGATAGTCGTACGCAATCGATAGGTTCTGACGGTCGGCATCGCTGACGATGACGAACTTCCGATCCTTATCAACCCCCGTCACCTCTCCCATGATCACCGTCGTGTTTTTCTGATTCCGAAGAATGCTGCGGATTGGTGTCGCAATCTGACCCGGTCCCAGCACCGAGGTCGCCACCTGATATAGCAAAGGCTGAAAGAGGTGGTGATTCGTGCGGTCGATCAGGATTACCTCCGCGGCTGTCTTTCTCAACGCTTTGGCGGCGGCTAATCCGGCAAAGCCTCCGCCCACTATGACGACCTTAGGTTGTGCCATACCTGCCTCGATTCACTTGCCTTTCGTTGCCTCGCGCACTCGGGTTTACTCGAGCCGACACTCCCACTTGTTGGGTCATCCCTGGATGGCCAAGCGGGGTCAAGTCGTGCGAGCTAAACCTGTGCGCGAGCAGGAGCCTCCGCTTGGTTGGAACGAAGCTTGAGAAGGCCGACCAGTACCTCGTTCTCTTGCGCCGCGAGTTGCTCGACCGAGTGGTCTCCAGCTTCCTGCAAAACGCCCTCGGAGATCAGTTTCTTGAGCTCCGGCGTGACGTCAGGACTGCCTAGGTTCCTAATCGACGCGGCTAACGGATCCATGAGGTGCTCCATGAAGTGCTTGATTCCGCCGGCGCCACCGCCCAGGTGCCATTGAAGACTCGGGCCCATCACTCCCCAACGGAGTCCGGGTCCATAGCTCACCGCGTCGTCGGCATCGGCGACACTCAATACACCCTGCTGGATCAAATACATGACCTGGCTGTATAGCGCAATTTGAAGACGGTTCGCGACGTGCCCTGGAAGCTCCTTGTTCAGCCGGATAGCTTTCTTTCCGATGGATGCATAGAATGCCATCGCCCGTTGAATCGCTTCGGGCGACGTCTTCGCCCCGCCAACCACTTCAACCAATGGAACGATGTGCGGCGGATTGAAAGGATGGCCGACGAGGACACGCTCCGGGTGCTTGCACTTCGACTGCATGACACTGGGCGTTATTCCCGATGAACTCGACGCGATGATTGAATCCAGTGGGGTGGCATCGTCCATGTCGGCGAAAAGTTTGGTCTTGAACTCCGGCCTCTCGGGGCCGTTCTCCTGAACGAAATCGGCATTCGCCAGGGCATCCCGCAGATTCGAGGTAAAGCTCAAGCGGTCGCGCGATGCCCCCGGTGTAAGGCCGATGGCCGTGAGTAATTCCCAGGCGTTGTCAACGTACTTGCGTAAGTTCTCGTCAGCGCCCGGGGCGGGGTCGGTGGCAATCACTTCGAATCCGCGAGCGAGATATTGTGCGGCCCAACTCGCACCGATGACTCCGGTGCCGACAACCGCAATACGGCGAATGGGTTTATCGAATGACATGATCAATTCTCCTTTGAAGGTATCTGTGCGTACGCAATTCCGGTCAGGTTTCCCTGAGCGTATAGAAAGTTCCTTTTCGCGGACCCGTCAAGATTGGCCGAGTAAATTGAGCCGGCGAAATCGGTGATGAACATGCGATTAGCCGGAACATCCAGGGCTATACCGATTCCTTCCATCAAATGGCTGAAGACGATCTCAGGCGTCTCGGGTTTCGCATCGACTGAAGCGCGATTCACGGTATTGCCTCGCGGCGGATCGCCCCGATCGGTCCAATAAAGAACGCGATTCTCGATGTCCAGTTCCAAGTCGATCGGCTCCGGCAGATGGTCGAAGAACACCTCGATATCGCTTCGGTTGGCGGCGGTCTCGCCCGCCGGGATGTCGATGCCGGCACGACAGAGTATCCCTTGGTTGGCGTTGTCCGGACCTTTTTGGGTCCAGTAGATTTGCCTTCGCTTGGGGTCCACGGTGATTCCCACGCACCATTTCGTTGCGTCGCGGCCGGGCCGTGCATCCCCGTGACTTGTATCCACGAGGGTCTCAATATGCGAGCCATCGAGATTCACTCGCATGACGCGCATCCCTTCACGGTCTGACCAGTAGAGCTTTCCGTTTTCCCGATCGAGATGGAGTTGCTTGGGCGTGAATGTGGCGCCTTCGGGAACGATCGTCTTGCGATTCCGACCATCGAGATCGGCTCGCTCGATCGAGCCGTCGTTGATTTTGGGAGCGCCCATGTTTGTCCAGTAGATATGACCCCGCTGTGCGTCGACGACGATCCCATCGGGGAATCGGCAGCCAGTTACGATGACCTTCTTGTTTGAGCCATCCGGGTTAACGGTGAAGATCCGGTCGCCACTCAGGTCGAGAACAAACAAGCGACCAGATGTGGTCTTGCCGCTGGTGGTGCGTTCTTTATTGGAAGTCGTGATTGTTGCCATAGTTACTCCATCCTTGTTTCTGATCAATGTGCTGCCAGTGCTTGCCGCCTGGGGCTCACCGAAGAAAGCACGTCGATTCCCGCGAGCCATTCGTCACAGTCGAGTTCGAATCTATATCGGGCCAGATCTGCGACCGTTATCATCACCAACTCGTGCTTCCGGCAGAATCGGATAAGATCCGGCACCCGTGCCATGGTCCCGTCATCGTTGACGATCTCGCAGATCACGCCAGCCGGGTACAAGCCCGCAAGACTCGCCAGATCGACTGCGGCCTCGGTCTGGCCTCGCCGCTCGAGAACACCGCCCGGGCGAGCGCGAAGCGGAAAAACGTGGCCAGGTCGCGCGAAGTCGCTGGGAACACTACTTGGATTAACGGCGGCCCTGATCGTTTCGGCCCGATCCCAAGCCGAGATTCCCGTCGTCATGCCCGGAGCTTTGGAGTCGATGGACACGGTGAAGGCGGTGCCACCCAGAGCCGTATTGTCTGGCTCCATCGGAGCAAGTTCCAACTGATCGAGCCTCTCGGGAGTCATTGCGAGACAGATCAGGCCGCGGGCGTGGGTTGCCATGAAGTTGACGGCCGCCGGCGTGATCATCTCCGCGGCGATCGTCAGGTCGCCCTCGTTTTCGCGATCCTCGTCGTCCACCACCACGATCATCCGTCCGGCCCTCATTTCGCGGATCGCCGTCTCAACCGTCGCAAACTGCGTTTCGTCAACCGCCGGTGCGACGTGCAGGGCGTGCCCCATTCGCTCCTTCTGAGCACTCAGATAGGCAATCGAATGCGGGTTCGGCGCAACCTCGCAGGGAACCTGGTCGACAACTTCGATGCCAGCCTCGATCAAAGCCCGGGACTTCGCCGGGTTGTTCGAAAGCAGGCGGACTCGACTGACGCCAAGCTCATGCAAAATGTCGGCCGACAGACGGTAGTTTCGTTGATCGGCGTTCAGCCCGAGAGCAAGATTTGCTTCCACCGTATCGAGCCCATTGTCCTGAAGAGCGTAGGCTTGCAACTTCGCCGTCAGGCCAATACCGCGACCTTCCTGATGGTCATAAATCACCAGTCCGCGCCCTTCTTTGGAAATTTCTCGCAGAGCGATTTCTAACTGCTCGGCGCAATCACAACGAAGCGACCCGAACGCCTCGCTGGTCAGGCACTGAGAATGGACCCGCAGCAGCGGAACGTTGGCGTTCCGTTCGCAAAGGTCGCCCATGATGAGTGCAATCGCGGTCTCCTTCGAGTTGGCGCTCTCGAACCCGAACGCTTGAAACATTCCCCATTTCGTGGGTATTCGCGTTTGGGCGACCTGTCGAACTGTGGACGTTCCGGGTCTCATACTGTCACTTCGTCGCTACCGCTGCGGGCGGCGCGACCGTGGTTACCCTCGTGAAGTCCGGCGGACGTTTCTCAAGAAATGCGGAGAAGGCCTCCCTAGCTTCCGGCAAGCGCAGCCGCAAAGCGAACTCTTCGTTTTCACGACTGATCGCCGCCTCAACCTGTTCGCGTGTCGCAAGCCGCATCAACCTCTTGCAGGCCCGCATCGCCCCGATTGGTTTTTGCGCCAACTTCCCGGCTGTTTCTGTCGCAGCGGCAAGCAGATCCGCATCGGGCACAACCCTGGTCACTAAACCAAGCTCCGCTGCCCGCCGTGCATCGAAGGGCTGCCCGAGTAGAATCAGTTCTGCCGCGCGAATATATCCGAGGCGACTCGGTATCGAGAAACTCGATCCAAATTCCGGCACCAGGCCAAGGTTGACGAAAGGCATTTGGAACCTGGTGCTCTCGCCTGCGTACACGAAGTCGCAGTGCGTCAACATGGTCGTGCCGCCTCCCACCGCGATACCCTGTACGGCGGCCACGAGGGGCTTGTCGAGATTCATCAGCGCGGTCATCAGACGGCTCTGAGGAGAGAGCCCCGGTCCCGGAGGATTCTTGAGGAAATCCTCCACATCGTTGCCGGCCGTGAATGAGCCGCCCGCGCCGTGCCAGAGCACGACCCGTACGCCATCGTTACTGGCGGCATCGTTGAGGATCTCCGCGAGTTCCAGATACATGCTCGAAGTCATCGCGTTCTTTTTGGCGGGACGGTTCAACTGCACGCGCAAGATAGCCTCGGAACGCTCGGTAAGGATATCGTTCATATTCAACCTCGCTCACTCGCCGCACCAACATGCAGAACCACCGGAACAGTGCCGCTGGCGTGAAAGCCGTCGATGGCTTTCGCGTCGAAGCCGAGTTCCTTAAGAACTTCTTCGTTGTGTTCGCCAATTTCCGGGGCCCGCCTTGCAGGCACTTTGCTCACGCCGTGCACCTGTATCGGACTGCTGATGGTCGAGGTGAGCTTGCCCCCGGCGCCTTCAAGCGGCACGACGATGTCATTCGCTCGGAGCTGAGGATCGTTGATCACTTCTTGCGGACCCCGCACTGCGCCGAACGTGACGTTGAGGCCGGCGAATACCTGATACCAATAGGCCATCGGCTGCGCCGCAAACACTTCGTCGAATATGGCGGTCAAGTGGGGCATGTTTGCCGCCAACTTCGCGGGATCTGAGAAGCGCGGATCCGTCAGGAGTTCAGCACGGCCGATCGCTTTCAGGACTGCCACCAATTTGCTCTGATCGACGATAAGCACGAACCACGTTCCGTCAGAGGCCCGATACACGTTCAAAGCAGCATTCGCTGGGTTCTTCCGGTCGTGCGGAGCGGAAAATGTCGCTCCGCTCAACGCGGCCTGGATCGAAACGCTGGCGGACCAGACCCCTTCGGCGAGCAGCGAAGTTGTGACGTGCGAGCCAGTGCCGGTGCGCTCACGGCGATAGAGCGCGGTGACGATCGCCGAGTACAATCCGACAGCAGTAGCATTGTCACCGCTACCGCCCACGGGCCAGGTGGGAGGGACGCCCGCATCGCGCGTCATCGACAAGAGGCCGCTGCGTGCCCAGTAGGACGTGATATCGAATCCCGGCAGTTCGGCATCGGGGCCCTTTTCGCCAAATCCCGTGAGATCGGCGTAGATCAAGCGTGGATTCCACTGCGCCACATCCTCGTATTCGAGCTTTAGCTTTTTGCGTGCATGGTGCGGCGTGTTGACAACGAACACGTCGGCCCATTTGGCGAGCTTCTCGAGAATCTGTTGAGCGACAGGTGATTTCAGATCCAGCGCGATGCTGCGTTTGTTACGGTTGGCCAAGTGAAACTGATACGGTTCCTTGGCTTGCGGTTGCGGTGGTATGTGGTTCCCTTTTCTCCAAGGGTCGCCGAGCGGCGGCTCTACTTTGAGCACGTCCGCGCCAAAGTCACCCAGGATCACGGCGGCGCTGGGACCAGCCACGAAGCTCGAGAAGTCAACCACCTTCAATCCCGAAAAAATGTTGTCAGTCGTCATTGCAGTCTCCTTAGGTTCAAATGCTGTGCTTCATCGCCCCTGGAATTTGGGCGCGCGCCTTTGCAGGAACGCTTGCGTACCTTCCTTCTTGTCTTCTGTTCCAGCGCAAAGCCCAAAGAAGGACGCCTCAAGCGCCTGACCCTCGGCTTGGCTAGTTTCCAATCCTCGGTTCACCGCCTCTATCGAGTACTTAACGGCGAGCGGAGCGTTGGCGAAGATCTGTTTGAGAATTGCCTCGGCCCGGGGAATCACTTCGGTTGCTGGAACGACCTCGTTTACCAGCCCGATCCGATAGGCCTCCTGCGCCCCGATCATTTCTCCGGAGAGAATAAGCTGCAGAGCCCGGCCTTTTCCGATGAGCCGCGGCAAGCGTTGCGTTCCGCCACCGCCGGGGAGGAGCCCCAATTTCACTTCCGGTTGGCCGAACTTGGCATGCTCTGAAGCAACACGAATGGTGCACGCCATCGCCGTTTCGCAGCCGCCTCCTAACGCGAAGCCGTTGATTGCGGCGATGACCGGCTTGCCCAAAGTCTCGATCAGGTTGAGAACTTCCTGGCCGAAGCGGCTGCCGTCTTCCGCGTCGACCGCGGTCGTCGTGGCGAGTTCACTGATGTCGGCGCCGGCTATGAACGCTTTATCACCCGCTCCGGTCAGGACGACGCCGCGCACTTCGGCATCGCCTTGCGCATTCTCGAAAGCTGTTTTCAAGTCCTCAAACGTCCGATGATTCAGGGCGTTGAGCACCTTGGGACGATTCAGCGTGATGTAGGCAATGGATGCCTTCTTTTCGTAGAGAACATTCTCGAGTGATAACCCTGTTACAGCAGTACTCATAAAACCCTCCTAAAGTGAACTGGGCCGTGGGTCTTAGACGAACGCGCTGAACCCTGTTATGGCCTTACCGATAATCAGGTTCTGCATCTGGAACGTGCCTTCGTAGGAATAGATCGCCTCGGCATCGGCAAAAAAGCGCGCCACGTTGTAGTCGACCAGTATCCCGTTGCCTCCCATGAGTTCGCGAGCCCACGAGACAGTCTCTCGCGCTTTCGACGTGCAGAACGCCTTGACAATTGCCGCCTGCGAATCGGTCAGCTTGCCTTCGGTTTCCAGTTGCACCGAGCGGGCCAGCATGCATTGACACGCCACGATGTTGGCCAGCATCTTCGCGAGAAGCTCCTGAATGAGCTGGAACGATCCGATCGGCTTTCCAAACTGCAAACGCTCCTGCGCGTACTTGAGCGCATTCTCATAGGCGCCCATCTGGGTGCCCGTGATCTCCCACCCGCTGCCATGGCGTGTCCCACGCAGCACGAGCCTGGTGTCGCGAAACGTTCCGGTGCCTCCCTGCAGACGATTCTCATCGGGCACCCGGCAATCCTTCAGCGTGATCTGGCCGTTCTGCACGACCTTCAGCGCGATCTTGTTCTGAATCTTCTCGACGCTGAACCCGGGCGTCGTCTTGTTTTCAACGATGAAACCCTTGACCTGGTTGTCGGCGACATCGCGGGCCCAGATGATCGAGAGGTCGCACCACGGGGCGTTGCCGATCCATCGCTTTTGACCGTTGAGGATCCAGGTCTCACCTTCCCGCTTCGCCGTGGTCAACAGACCGCCGCCAGTCCCCGAGCCCACCAGCGGCTCGGTCAGCGCCCAGCACCCGATCTTTTCCATGCGAGCCATCGGAGGCAACCACTTCTGCTTCTGCTCTTCGGTGCCGATTAGGTAGATGGTATTCATCGCGAGGCCGCTGTGGACGCCATAGAAGGTGCAGAACGACGTATCGGTGCGCGCAATATTCATAGCGACCAGCCCGACCATCAGCGAGCTCCCGCCAGGGCAGCCGTAGCCCTTCATGCCGAGACCGGCGAGGTTCAACTCCTTGAACGACGGGAGCAACTCGAACGGAAATGAATCCTCGACCCAATACTTGTTGATGATCGGCGCGACCTTCGTCTCCATGTATGCGCGTACTTTCTTGACGATTGCGAGTTCCTCGGAGGGAAGCGTCTCGGCGAATTCGTAGAAGTCGCTATTCGGCACCGGCAGCGGCTTCGGGTGTCTGATTTCTTGATTTGGCATTGTGCTTGTGGACATACTCATCTCAGCTCCTTTCGAGCGGATCTAACTTACGAGTCAATTTGAGCAAACTAACGAAAGCAGAACAATTGGACTTTGGTATTGCCCTGTAACTTCACCGCCAACGATGCGGCTCCTTCTTTCGCCGCCCGGCCTTTTCAGTTTCAGCGGACGGGCATCGTCAATGTCGGCGGTACCATCTGAGAGTTCGCCAGCCGTCAACTGACTCGTCCGATGGAAGTGGGCATGCTCTGGCATTTGCGGTCCCTGTTCGTTGCAATACTGTCGCTGGTGACAGTGCAATCAGCTCTCCACAAGGAGGCTCTTGAAAGCCAGTAACATCGGCCGACTGTGCGTCAAACTGCCGAGAGTACCGACGATAGTCGGACATTGTGTCGTTCCGATGACACTTAGAATGCACTGGCCATGTTTCGAGATGTTATCTCGACAGATCAGCTATCGGGTGCCGACAAATACTCGCGCCTCATTGAGACGGGAAAAGACGATGAAGGTCTGTTTGAGTGCGGAAGGGCGAGAACCCGGCGATTTGATGAATCGGCTGCAACTCACTCAGTCCTCAGGGCGAGGACGCTGATCGACAACAGAATAACGGACCCGTGTGGGGGGCCCAATTCCCTAATTCTGTATAGACGAAATTAACCCACTATTGGCCGCATCATCAGCCAGGAAGAGACCCGGAACCTGCGGGGTGGCCGGAGCCGCCGTCGCGGCCACGCGGTCTTCAGATGGCTCGATGTTGCGATTAATAAATCAGGCTGAAGAAATCGGCTCATCACGCTATGTTCTTGTGGGGGCTTCGTTACCCACCGGAATGGAGAACGCAAAAGTTGCGCCTGGACCGTCGTTCGGTTGGGCCCACATTCTCCCGTGATGTCTCTCGATGATCGAACGACTGACGGACAGCCCGATTCCCATGCCCCCTTGCTTCGTCGTGAAGAATGCATCGAACAGCTTGCCGACGCTCTCCTGGGGGAGGCCCACACCAGCATCCTGAACCGTGACGCGAATACGCGATTCGCCGTCTGTTTCGGTCTTCACCACCATATGCCTTGGACGATCTTCAACGGCTGCCATCGCGTCGGAGGCATTGCGTAGCAGGTTCAGGATGACCTGCTGGAGTTGGATGCGATCGCCCATTATAGTGGGCAAAGGGTCAGCCAATTCCAGATGGAGCACCACGCGATTCCGCTGAAGATCGTTCATCGATAGTGCGACGACCTCCCGCGTTGCGTCGTTTAGATCCACGGACTCCAACCTGAATTCCTTTTTGCTAAACATAGCCCGCAGTCGCGTGATCACGTCAGAAGCGCGCTGACAATCGCGAATTGCGCGCTTGACGGTTGTACGCGCCCCATCCACGTCCGGTGGCTCGGAATTCAGCATGCGAATGCACGTACCGGTATTGGTGAGGATACCCGAGAGCGGCTGATTGACCTCGTGTGCGATGGATGCAGTCAGCGTATTCAAAGCCGCGAGCCGCTGCGCATCCACGAAGCGCTCGTGGAGTTGGCGGAGTTCGGACTCGGCCCGTTTACGATCGTCGATATCGGAAAGTAGAACGTACCAGCGAACGATTTCTCCGCTAGTGTCGTGTAGAGGAAGCCCGCGGACCTGAAACCAACGATAGGCGCCGTCGAAACGCCGGAGGCGGGCTTCGAAGTCGTATGGCTCGCCTGACGCCCCGGAGTGTGTAAACGCTCGGGTGATGCGTGACAGGTCTTCAGAGTGTATGGTGCCATTCGTACTCCATTGCCGCATGGCTTCCAGCGGCTGGCCACAGTACTCGACAAGCTGGCGGTTGACGGCCTCAACCTCCGCTGCGGGCGTCAATATGGCGACCATACCGGGAATGGTTTCCACGACGAGCCGGGCCTCGTGCCGGCTTTCGTGAAGTGCCCGCTCCACTCGCCTCAACTCGGTCAAGTCGATAACGAACGCGACTCCCTCATCGGGCGCTCCGTCGAACATCGTGCCGCCGGCCAACACCGGCACACGTGTGCCGTCTTTTCTCACAAGCTCCCGCTCCTCCGACTTCATGGCTGCGCCCTTCTGGAGCTCTTCCAGCAAGCGAGAATCAAGCTCAATCGATTCGGGCATAGTGAAAGCGGTCCAGCGTAGACGGCCTGAGACTAAATCTTCCCGGCTGTACCCGACGATGCGTAGGAACTCATCGTTCGCGTCGAATACCCGGCCATCGGCGTGAAAGATGAAGATGCCAATGATATTGGCGTCGATGAGCCGCCGGAACCTCGCGTCACGCTCTTGAAGATCGCGATAGAGCCGTGCGTTTTCGATCGATATGGCTGCTTCGGAGGCGAGCAGTTTAAGCAAAATCATCCGGTCGGGCGAGAAAGCCCCGGGGGTCAGGGAGTTTTCCAGGTATAGGACGCCAACCAGGCGCGTTTGCTTGACCAACGGCATGCAAAGCAGGGAGCGCGGACGGCGCTGGCGAATGTATGCATCGCCGGAAAAGCTGTTGCCGACTGAAGCGTCGTGCAGGAGCACGGCCTCGCTGGTGCGGAGCACGAAGTTGAGGGCCGACTCCGGAAGCTCTTCACCAGTGACGCTCGAGCCGCGTTGCGTGACGGTGACCCCCTCGTTACCGATACCGGCTTCGGCCTCGACTCGATAGTCGCTGCCTCGCGGAAGGACGAGCAATCCACGGTCCGCGCCTGCGTGCTCCAGACCCAATCGCATGACTGTGCCGATCAGTTTCTCCAGATCGATCTCGCCGGACACGGCCTGTAGAACCTTAAGCACGGCCGGCAAATCGAGCTGCTCTACCGGCGCTTCTACCGTTCGCGATGGATCCGGCCGCCCCTCGTACTGCTTCAGGTGCGGATGCAACCGGTCGAGTTGCCGCACTTTTCCATCCGCGCCCCAAGTGGCGTAACAGGCGCGGGCGCTGCGCATGTACACGTCGGCGAATTGGTCGAATCCGCGTGCACGGTAAAAAGCAGCGGCGCGCTCATAAGCGACCGCTTCACTGTTGACAAACCCGCTTTTGCGCGCCGACTGGATGGCATGCTCGTACAGCCTTATGGCATCGTAGTCCCGCGCTTCGATGCGTGCGATCTCCGCGGCGAGAAGGGCAGCGCGGTTCTCGAAGTTCTCGGGGCAATACCGGGCCCAGTTCTCGATCTCCCGATGATGGGCGGCAATCGCCTCCAGATGCTGCTGCGCACCGTCGCCGGAGAGAGATTCGCAGTGGGCGGCATGCGTGAGTCCGCAATAGAATTCGTGCTCGATCCGTTCGACCATACCGGGCGAATGATGCAACAGGCCTTGCGCTCGACGCGCGGCGTCGAGGGCCGGAATGTAATCTCCGGCCAGGAAGCGAGCCTGCATCTTGCGAATCCAGTACCAGCATTCGGCCGCCGACACATGGGGGTCGCTCAGGAAATGGTTCTCGATCTGAAGCTCATCGAACTGGTCGTCGTCGAGCGAGCCGAACCGGCGCGTCCGACCGCGGAGGTTTTTTGTCAACGCAAGCTGCGTGCGAACAGTGTCGGTGTAATCGGAGAACACATCCGATCGGCAAAAGGCCACGCGAGATTCGGCCTCCTGCTCTACCTCGACAAGCGAATCACCCGCCATGAGAAGGTTCGCAAGCAGAATGGGGCAGCTCTCCACTGCCCAGAAGCGATCTCCGGTGTTGTGGGCGACCTCGAAGGTCCTGTGGATCACGGGACGGCAACTCACGACGTGCTTCGCCCACGGCAATACCAATGTCGAGAAGGTCAGACAGACGAAACCCTCAAAACGCCGCAACCCGGTGCGTTCGACTAATTGATAACCGATCTGGCTGATGCGAAAGGAGGCTTCGAAATTGCCGTACCGCCATGCGGCGAGGTACCCGAGCACGGAAAAGGCCCGGCACGATGCGTCGTGGGTGCCATGCTCCAGAGTGAGGGAGACCGCAGCGCAAGTGCACAAGATATCGAAGATCCAATTCGTGGTTGCGGCACATGGCGAGATCTTCGCCAATACATCGAGGGTTGCCCGCGACGTCGGGTCAGTCATCAACGGCAGCGCGGCGATCTCGTCAATTCCCAAGCCCTCGAGCCTGGAATAAACTGTATCGTAGGCGGCCCGCGCCTCCAATTCCGTTGGGCCGAGCGGGATCGGGTAGCCGGCCTGACGCAGGAATTCGGCGCCCTCCCATACTCCGCGCTCGGGTTTCTGGAGGGCGAAATAGACGTCTGCCTGCAGGCAAACCACCGCAGCCAACTCCGTGATACTCGACGCACGGGCAGAGAGGTTCGTCAAGCGTTGCTCAGCGGCCGTTACTTCCCCGGTCAGGTACTCGCACTCGGCTCGATGAAGTTCCAGCTCGAAGACCAGGTCGTGGCGCCGCCACTCGGCTGCAACCAAGTCCGCACCGGCTGTCAAATAGTTTAGGGCCGAAACAAACGCGGCCGCTTTTTTCGCGCGTTTGCCCGCAGCTAGATTGAGTGCTGCAACCCCTTCGCGCTCCTTTTGTGACACAAGGAGATCTGCGGCGCGGTTGAAATGGCCGGCGATCTCGAAGACGGCTTCTTCCCGCTGGTCTGATTCGGTCTGGCTGGCCAGAAGCCTACCGATCCGAAGATGCTGCGCGGCACGCTGCTCCACCGGAACGAGAGCGTAGGCAGCCTCCTGAACCCGGTCGTGCACGAATCGGTAGGAATCGTCCGCACGGACGACCAGTTCCAGGAGGAGCGCGTCCCAGAGATGAGAGTGAAGCTGCTCCTCGGTAGTTCCGTGAATCATCGCTAGAGTTGAGGATTCCGCCCTGTTGCCCAGACAGGCCAACGCCTTCAATGCCTCTTGGGTTGTGAGAGCGAGCCGGTTCAACTTGCCCACCATGAGGCCGACTACGTTTTCGGTGTATCCTTTGGCCTGAATGGCCTCGATGTTCCAGCGCCAGCCGCAATCAGCGGATTCGAAAGTGAGGAGGTCATCGTCGACTAACTCGTGCAAGACCTGACTGGCGAAAAACGGATTGCCCCCGGTTTTCGTGTGCACGAGGTTCGCCAGTGGCCGGGCGCATTCGGTCTCGGTCTGCAATGCATCCGCGAACCAATGAGTAAGATCTTCCTGCGTCAGCGGCCCCAGCACGACCTCTTGCGCGACCACCCCGCTTCGTCGGAGCGCTGAGAGCTTCCGCATCAGCGGATGCGCCGCATCGACCTCGTTGTCTCGATAGGCGCCGACGAGAAGCAGGTGCTGAGGCTCGGACTCGATCAAGATGCTTTCCAACAGGTCGAGCGTCGCTGCGTCGAGCCACTGCAGATCATCGAGGAAGAGCGCCAACGGATGCTCGGCTCGCGCAAATACACCAATCAGCCCCCGAAGAGCCATCTGGAAGCGGACCTTTGTCGCTGCCGGCGCGACGTCTGGCACTGCCGCCTGCTCTCCAATTATGTACTTCAACTCAGGGATGAGGTCGGTGACTAGGCCACCATTAGGGTCCAGAGCCTGCCGAAGTTGGTCCCGCCACCTGCTCAGCTCGTCCTCCGATTTGCCGAGGAGCTGACGAATCAGAGTCCGGAGGGCCTGAGCCACAGTGGCGTAGGGAACGTCGCGCTTGAGTTGATCGAATTTGCCGGATGCAAAGAGGCCTCGCGGCGGAACTAACGACTTGTGCAGCTCATTCACAAGGGACGACTTCCCGATGCCTGAATATCCAGAGATCAGTACCAATTCCGGCCTGCCATGCTCCACAACCCGGTCGAAGGAGGCGAGTAAAGTTTCGACGTCGTGCTCGCGGCCGTAAAGTTTTTCCGAAATCACAAGGCGGTCTGGCTTGTCGTCCTGTCCCAACGGGAAGTCGCGAACCAAACACTGACCTTCCCAGTCCTCGAGACATCGCCCTAGGTCACTTTCCACGCCGGCCGCGGTTTGATAGCGTTCTTCGGGGGTCTTGGCGAGCAGCTTCAGAACGATTGCGGAGACAGCGTATGGAATATCCGGCCGCTGTTCAGCGGGTGAGAGCGGCGGCCTGGCGATGTGACAGTGAACCCACTCCATCGGATCGGAAGCGGAGAAAGGGGGACTGCCAGTCAACAGTTCGTAAAGTGTGACTCCGAAGGCGTAAAGATCGCTACGCGAATCGATCGAACGATTCATTCTGCCCGTTTGCTCGGGGGCCATGTAGGCCAATGTTCCCACGATCAATTCCGGTGGTTCCGGGGCGCGGCGCTCGCGCGGCAAACGGGAGGCAATGCCGAAACCCGTTAGCCAAGCCTGATCCATGGCTCCGTTTGAGAATACATTGGCCGGCCTGATGTCCTTGTGGACCAGGCCGCGCCGGTGGACATGGCCGAGCGATCCAGCCAGGGCGATCCCAATGCGCAGGAACTGCCTCATCTCTAATGGTTGGCCCACCAACCGGTCGAGCGGCTCTCCGTTGGGAGCTTCGAACAATAACAGGGCCCGCCCCTGTTGTTGTGTAAGAGTAATCGGCCGAACGGCCCATGCCGGATCGAGTTCGTCCTTCAGCGCGAATTCGTGCTCTAGTTTTTTGACGGTTGCGGGAGCGGGATGGTCGATGAGCGGCGACAACGCGAGGATTGCGTTCTGATTCGCCTCCGCCCCTTCCCGCGGCACGCCGCGATAGAGGATGAACTCTCCATCCTTCCGAAGCGGTTCCAGCTTGTATTGCGAAATCACCTTCACATATTAGAACTCAAGTTTCAATGCGTATTGCATGATGCGAGAATTCACGCTCATTGAGGTGATCTTTCCGAACGTGCCTGGGCTAGAGACATCACTTGCGGGATTCGCAAAATTAGGGCGATTCAAAAGATTGAAGAATTCCCAGCGGAAAATCAGCCCGGCTTTTTCACCGAGCGATGTGCGCTTGATGAGTCCGGCATCGACGTCGCGCTGATCTGGACCTCTAAGGTTATTCCGCCCCAGGTTTCCATAGATTGTGCCCCCGCCCGAAACGGGAAATTGCCCAGCGATCACCCCCCCATCGGGAATATAGGGCGCGGGGACAAAGGCGTTCGTGTTGAAGAACTCGCCGACGCGACTGCTCGCGCTGCCGCTCCGAGCGGCCTCCGCCAGGGTGGCACCAGGCGCGAGGCTTCCTGTGGTTAGATAGGTGGCCGGTCCGTACAGCGTGCCTGCCGCACTGTCGTAGATTGTGAATGGCAACCCCGATTGAAGAGTTACGCTTCCGGAGATGGCCCACCCACTGGTCAATTTTCTGAACAACCCCTTGCGGAACTTCGCCGGCTTCGGCAGTTCCCAGATATAACTGACCACGAATCTGTGCGTACGGTCGAAATCCGATACCGCTCGCTGACCGCGCGGATTGTTTTGATCGTTAAATGTCTGCTCGCTAAAAGTCGGGCTGCCGTAAAAACCGAAAGTGCTCGACCCGAGGCTGTCCCCTGCGGTATCGATTGACTTCGAGAACGTATACGCCGCCAGGAACTGAAGACCGTGGGCGAGTCGTTTGTTGATTGTGGCCTGGAAGGAGTTGTAGTCAGACGTTGCGTCGCTTCGGAGTTCAAATACGGGGGGACCAATGCCGAGAAATGGAACGCGTTCAGCGGCATTCGTGGCGGAATTCGTCGTCAATCCATTTACCGGATGAGAGGGGCTGGCCAGCGCGGGCTGATTATTGCTCCGTATCACAGCGAGGTGAGTTCCGGTGGCACCGGCATAAGCAATCGAAAACAGATAGCTCTTGTACTGGCCTTCAATATCCACGCCGTAGTGCTGGATCGTTTCCTCCTTGAAGTCGGAGGTTATGAAGCTGCCGAGAAGAGGAGTGCTGGTTCCGGTATAGGGTAGGCCGGGCAGCATGGCGCCAATGAAGTTGGGAAAGGTCGAGGCCGGAGGCAATGCTGGGAGGGGTTGCTGCAGGCTGGCTCCCGCATTGGCGGCGCCAATCAGCAGCTTTGAGAATTGGAATGGAGGTAGAAAGGCGAGAATGGTCGCTCCTCCGTAAAAGCTGAGCCGATTCGCATAAATTCCATAGCCGCTTCTAATGACGATGTCGCGTGATGAGAACGGCTTCCAGGCGACGCCGATGCGAGGTTCGGGATGCACTTGAACCGGATTGTCGAGCAGCGTTGAATCGCTTCGCGGAAACCCAGCAGGGGCCGGGCCTTTGTAGTTTCCCGCCAAAACGATTCCAGATGTGTCGGGATTGGTAAATCCACCCGCCACCGGCGGAACGTATAGCGCAGGGTCGAAGTTCGAGATCAACCCGTGAGTTTCGCTCTGTTGGCCGTTAACCTCCAGGCGAAATCCTAAATTGACCGTAAGCTTGGGCGAGACCTTCCAATCATCGGCCGCGAAAAGACCGGCCGCTGTCGAGCGGAGCCCGACATGCGGGACGTTGGCGCTGTCCAGCGACGTATAAATATTGGATATCGCCGTGCCATTGCCGCCAGAGCCGGCGGGCCCGCCCGGTAAACCAAGCAGAAAGTCGGGAAAGGAGAGGAAGATCAGAGATCCAGCCGTATGATCCGGCGCCTGGTTGAACTGATTGCGAAAAATCTCCGTCCCGAATCTGAGATTGTGCTTTCCTTTCGCCAAGGATGCGATATCGGAGAAGTAGAAATGATTATTCGCCGTCGTATCTACGTCATTGTTGCTACGACCTAGCTGGAAAGCACCCAGAACCTCCATGTTCGGCAGGCTCGTCTGGTCGTATCCACCGACTTTGGTGATCCCGACATCCTGTGCCGTTAACGTTCCTGGAGCAAAATTCCTGCCGGCTATGCGTGTGAATCCGCCACGGAATTGATTGACAACAGTCGGCGAGAATATGTGTGTGTACGTAATCGCAAGATTCCGGTTTGCGTAGTCCCCAACAGCCGGAAACCCGGGCACGTTGGCCCCCGAGAACGGCGCAGTTTGGTCAGAGTTTGACCAGAAGAATTTGGCCGATAGCCGATCTGCTTTGCTTACGATTTGGTCAACGTTGGCGTTGAACTGGTCTTCGTCATAGTGTCCTGGCAATACAGCCGTGTAGTTGATGCCGCTGCCAGCAATCTGTGGGCTCGGGATCACAAAAGATCCATCGGGATTTCTTGCGCTCAGAAGATTCAGCGCCACCGGATTAATATTCGACCCGTCTGTCGCGACCGCGACACCGCCAAATGCACCAGTTTGACCACCGAAGACCTTTCCCAATGAGGTGGGCGTGCGGACCTGAGGAATCGGGGGGAGACTCAGGGATCGCACACTGCTGGCGAGCGAGGCCGAATTGATATCCCGCGTCGCCTGATACGAAACGAAGTAGAACGTCTGCTTCTTAGTCCACGGCAGGGGCCCGCCCAAAGTGGCTCCGGGTTGATTTCGGCGAAACTCGCCTCGGCGCACGCCGGTGGAATTTGCAAAGAAGTTGTTCGAGTCCAATGCTTCGTTGCGGCCAAAGTAGTAGACGTTCCCATGCAACTCGGACGTGCCCGATCGCGTCTCCACCACAACGTTTGCTCCACCCCCTCTGCCATATTGAGCATCGTAAAGCGAAGTCTGAACTTTGAATTCCTGAATGGCATCCGGCGCGGGTATAGCCAATCCTCCGCCGCTGTTCGCAGTTGCCTCGGTCATGTTGGAGCCATCGCTGTTGGCATCTACGCCATTCAACAGGAAGTTGTTGTCTCCGCTTCGTGCGCCGTTCGCCCGAATCTCCTGGCTTCCCGCCCCCAGTTGTGTTGCGTCCACAACATCGGTGTTTGTGCCGGCCGTCAGGCCGAGAATCTGCGTGTAGTTGCGATTCACAAGGGGCAACGCCGCAATGGTCGTGTGATTGATGACACTTCCAAGCGCAGGTCCGTCGGTGTGCAGAAGCGGAATGTCGGCTACGACTTCCACTTTCTCGGCTTTCCCTGTGAGGGCCAGCTGTGTGACCATGCTTCGCGCCTCAGTGATTTGAATCGTAACCCCATGCACAACCACCGGCGCGAAGCCCACTGACTCCACCGTCAACTCGTACTCGCCGGCGGGCAATAGGGCGAAACGGTATGCCCCGCGATAATCGGTTAGTGTTGTAAGGGCCGTGTTCCCCGCGGTCAGCCGCAAGGCAATCTTGGCATTCGGCACAACCGCTCCACTTGGATCCGTGACAGTGCCCATCAATGCCCCGGTCGACGCTGATTGAGCGGACATTTCCAGCGAAGTTGCGAAGATGAGAAGACCAAGGAAGAGCTTCCGCATGCCTGAGAGAGAGACTTGCAGTTTGCTGCACATGTTAAATCGCCGTCTTGGCCGTGAGGACGCAGCGGTTTCGGCTTCCGAAACGTTCGCTTCATCACACTGGGACCGTTGTAGCGGTAGGTTCATAGCGCTCCCTCGGAACCTCATTTGATCAAAGGTGTGCCGAAAAGTCGATTGTACGAAGGTATTGGCCACACTTTCGTGCAATCTGCGCAATGTCCGTCACCTCACCACGCGCGGCTTAGAAGATTTCACCAAAGCCAGGGCCTCGCCCGGCTGCATGATCCGGGCGTTTACGCTACGAATCAAAGGCCGCAGACAATATTCGGAGTTCGTTGAATCTCGAGATCGTTAACCTTACGTATTCGGAGCTGGCCTCATTGGCCGCAAGAGGCTCCGTTTCCCCCCGACGCTTCTTCTGTACCTCATCAGCAATGGAAGAGAGACCCTCTTTGACTGTCTGCCGCAAGGCGACCAGCGGAGCGTCGCTCATTGAATCGCCACCCTCACGCTGGTCGAGAGTCGCGGCGTGATTCCAAACCAACGCCACCGTAGTCAAGGACATCTGCATGAGCTTGCCGGCAGCAAGTACGTGGAACTCGCGGTCGGGACCGAACTCATACTGCGCTGCGTCATTCAGGGTCCGGACTTTGGAAAGCCCTTGTGCCAGCCGGTCCCGCAAGATCCCGGACTCCCTCGCATAAGCAGCAGCCGCCAGCCGATTATCGGACAAACCAAACACGCGGGATGCGTCTCTCAAGACCGAGGCCACCACCCGACGCATTTCAGTCGTGGTTCGGACTGGCCACAACTGATCGAAAACGAGCCACATCACGGCCACGGCCAGGATGATCCCGGCAAGCCGATCTCGTGCCGGCGACAGTTCGGTAGGCGTTGCGAATCCTGAAAGCGACACCAGATAGAACGCGTAAGCAATTTGTATTCCCACATACTGGAATCGCGGACCGGCACCAATCCATGCGGACAGAAAAGCAACCGCGCCCACTACAACCATCAAGGACGTGATCGAATCCATGAAGGGGAACAGAAATACCTCGGCGCCAAGTCCCAGCACCAGTCCGCCCACCGTCGCTCCCACGAGTCTGAACGTCAACTTCTGCTTCATCGCCCCGGTCGTCGCCAATCCTGCAACCATCACGGTAGTCACTGAAGTGGAGATGCCCGGCCAGTCGAGGGCGTGATAGACGATGTAGCAGATCGTCGCACACAAGCTGATCTTGAGCGCGAAAGCCACGTTCGCAATGTTTGAGGCGGCGCCGGGGACCAACAGTGGAACGTGCCTGGACACCAACGTCTCCAGCTTGCAGGACTCACCTGCGGCCGATCGTAGCGAGTCTAGAACGTTCTCCACCCGTTCGAGATGCGTATTGGCAGCAGAGTCCGTCCAGTCGGAGTGAAGTTCCGGCTGCGTCCCGAGTTCGCGCGCAAGATACTCGCACTGTTCGGCGATGGCTCTACATCGCGATTGCCGATCCTTGTCCAAATCCTCGGGCTGCAGGCCGAATGCCGCGGCATTGGCCAGAAGTTCTGCGATTGCGATGATATGGCATTGAACAGCCGAAGGAAGACTGCCGCTGGGAAGATTACGATCGATAATCTGTCGGTGCAGTTCCAGCATTCCCTGGGGTCCCTCTCCCGCCAGCCGAGATACAACTTGGGCAGCCGCTAGCGGTTCGTCCTTCGCTTCGCCGTTGCCGCCGTACGCTTCAAACATCGCCGCAAGGGCGCGGTACCGCAATCGCAACTGTGAGGCTAATCGATCGGCAGGCGATCGCGCCGAAAAGAGGTATGAGACCGCGACCGCTCCTGATATCCCCGTTGCAAATCCGGCTAATAGCCAAAGATCGCCTTTCACCACGGTGTCCGCAGGAGCGTGGATTTCCCAGGCACGGATCGCGACTCCCACTACGAGGCCGAAGATCGACCCCAGGGCGGGCACAGTCGAAACCGCCGTGATCATTCCTGCCAGGAAGGTCGTTACTGCTAAAGTAACGATGCGCGCGAGTGGATCGTTATCGGTCACGATCACGACACCCAATGTAATCGATAGTGCAAGGGCCACCACTACCAGCGCTCCGACACCGGTGCGCAGGCTCACCGCCGGATTTTCATTGCTTACGAGAAGAATCACATACAGCCCAAAAGAAATGTTCGGCACCTGGAGAGCCATCATTGCGACCAGCACAATGATCGTTGCAAACGCAACCCGAAGCGAACTTTCCAGACGGCCAGGCGTTGCCTGAAGAGCCTCCCACCAATCCAGCAAATAGCGTCGTCGTGGCACTGGTTCACCTCACGATCGTCAGTGCCGTTGCGCCGATCCGGAACAGCGTGGGATCAGGGTTTTCAATAAGAATTCGAACGGGGAACCGTGTGGAAAGGTGGACCCAGTTCAGTGTTCTTTGGATATTCGGCAATCCATCGGCGACGTTTCCGTCCTCCGGAAAGACGCCGTAGCCAAGGCTCTGTACCACCCCTTCGAATTTTCGATCGGGATGGCCCATCAGATAAACATCGACCTTCGCACCTACACGGATGTTCCGGATCTTTCCCTCACGGTAATTAGCAATCACCCACCAGGTCCTGGCGTCGATCAAAGTAAACATTGCCGAACCAACGTGGGCGTAGGCACCTTCTGAAATGTTCAAGTTCGTCACATAAGCATCGAACGGCGCGACCACTCGGCTTCTTTCGACATCGAGCCGCGCCCGCTCCACCTTCGCCGCCAGTGCGGGGCGTTGCGACTCGAGAATGTCCACCGTGTCGATTGCATGGATGGCCTGGCCCAGCTTGGCTCTGGATCCAAGTGAATCGTCACTAGCCTGGCTCAGCTTCAATTCGGCCTGTTTCTCCTGTGACTCTGCCTCCGCGAGGGCAGCCTGCGTCTGCTCGTACTCGCCTTTCGCGACTCGAACCGCTGTTTCGGCCTGATCGACCTGCTCGACCGTGACGTATTGCTTAAGCAACAGCGGCTGAATCCGGTGAAAATCGTTTGTGGCAAAGGAAAGGTGGGCACTTGCCGTTGCCACGTTCGCCTGAGCCCGCGTCACGGTCGCTTTTGCCATTTCCACTGCGCTCGTGGCCGTCTTAATGGCCGTCTCCGATGTGCGTAGCGTGGCGCCGGCAGCCTCAACAGCGCTATTCTCAGCCGCAATCTTTCGGCGCGTATCGATAATTCGTTGTTCCAGGTTGTTCTGATCGGAGAGTGCCTGCTCCAGCGCGTAGCGGTAATCGCGAGGGTCGATCTCGAAGAGCAGGTCCCCCTTCTTGACAAACGCGTTGTCCGTGACCGGCAGTTTGATCAGGCGTCCACCCACCTCCGGCGCGATTGCGATGAAATTGGCTCTGACACTCGCGTCGTCTGTGCGGGGTTGTTGGTTCGTGTCGTGAGCCACCATCAGCGACGCGATGAGGGCTCCTCCGATTACGATAACTCCAAGTAGCCGGCCAATAACTTGTCGCGTTCGATCAGTCGCATCGGCGTTCATCGGAAAAAGACCTCCCATAGCACGCAGGCGCACAGAGTGACAGTCGAAGGATAGAAGAGCCAGAGCGGCCCGACGCGGTGTTCAAGGCTGAAGCGTGCAAGCACAGCGTGTTCGACAAAGGCTGCAATAACACCGGCCGCTATACAGATCATCCATATCGGGAAAAATGAGCCGATGATGGACACGGAGGGCGCGCGGCTGCACCCGGAGGAGACGATACAAATGGCAATCGCAGTAATCATCAGCAGGGTTTTCATGTTTACTTTCCTTGAGTCGTCGTGGCCGGCTGCTGGTTCCGCAGCAGATTCCCCGTCACCGATTCGAGGCGAACCGCCTCTGCAAGTACCCGGGACCGCGCGGAAACCGATGAAAGACGGGCCAATGCCAGTTGTTTCTCCGCCGTGACGACGTCTACCAGATTCTTGACGCCGTAGTTATAAGCGTCTAAAGATGCAGAATACGAGGTGCCGGCCGCGCTCAGCAACGCGACAGCCGCATCCTCTTGCCGTAAGGCTGTACGAAAAGCGATGTAGCTGCTCCATACTTCTCTCTGCACCTGATCGCGTTTGTCCCTCAGTTCGTCGATGGCCTCTCGTTTACCGGATTCCGCGATCTCTTTTCGATTCCTGCGCGCGCCACCGTCGAAGACGGTCCATTCCACGTTGACGGCCGCGGCCCAGGTTGGTGTGTTTATGTGTCCAAGCTGCGCCGGTGGACGGACCTCCGACGGCCAGACCTCGGCTTGAGCAACGTTCGCCGACAAGGTGACCTTTGGCTTGTAAGCCGAGCTGACGTTGCGAATCTCATCGTCCGCTCTGCGAATTGCCTGCATTTGGGCCATGAGATCCGGACGATTGGCGAAGGCCCGCTCAATCAGTTGATCGATCGTTAAGGCGAGCGCGTTGGGCAGCGGGCCGCTTCCTTGTCCGTCGATAGCCAGATCCGGAGACGGCTCGACACCGATTGCTTCGGACAAGGTCACGCGCGCGATCTTTTCGTCGCCGTCCGCTTGTTCCAGATCGAAACTCGCCTGCGCAGTCTCCGCGCGCGCATTGAGGACGTCTGGCAGCGTCGCGCGACCATTCGCCAGTCTCGCTTCAGCCGCATCCTGTGTGGTTTTTGCAGTCCTCAGCGTGTCCGTGGCGGCTTGCAGGCGTTCTTGCGCGGTGACGAGATAATAATAGGCATTTGAAATGGCGAAGGCGACATCCTGGTTAGTCTTGATAAACCGCGCGGCTGCCGCGAGTGCCTCCGCTTTCGCCGCATCGACGCGGGCTTGGCGACCGCCGAAATCGAATATCAGATATTGCAGCTCGATCTGGGGCTGAATCAGAGGCAAATCAACGACGGAGTAGCCGACGGGCGAGAGAGGCTTGGGGAAAGGCTGGGCCGTGCGTTGGTCCGCGAACAGCGCAGTCGCCGCCAAAACGGGAAAATACTCACTCTTCTCGATGCCCAGCAGTTTTGCCTGCTGTTTCGCCCGCTCCCATGTGGCCCTCGTTGTTGGATGATTGCGCTCTCCGATATCGATCAATTCCGCTAGTGAATATTGGTGCCCCCGTTCGAGAACCGCGACCTTTGAATCTGGTATCGCGTGACTGGCGCAGGCGGAAGCTTCGGCCGGAGTACCCGCTTTGCTGGAACATTGCGCCGCAGCCGGCTGATGGCACGCTCCAACGAGGCCAACCACTACTACTATGTTGCGGATCGGCTGGATGGTTCCATCAAACTTCCTGGGCACCCCTCAATTGCATCACTTGCGTGAGTGCCGATCTATTGGACGAAGGTATCGTCGATACCTTCGTATCGATTGGGCAGAAACCGCAAAGAACTGTCGTTGGCCGTCAGGCTTTCGGCGTTGTTCGCAGCCCTAGGCGAGCGGCCATAGTGACCAACTCAGGCAGCGAGTCGGCATTCATCTTCCGCATCACCTGGCCCCTGTGCGCCTTAACCGTGATCTCGCTGATGCCGAGTTCGCCACCAACTTGCTTATTCAATAGTCCGGAGACGACCAACGCCATCACCTCTCGTTCCCGCTGACTGAGTGATTCGTAGCACCCTCTTAACTTTTGCATCTCCGAATTAAGGCGAAGCGTTTCGCGACTGCGCTCGATCGCATTGCGGATCGCATCCACAAGTACGTCGTGCTGCAGGGGCTTCGTCAGGAACTCGACTGCGCCTGCTTTCATGGCCTGTACGCTCATGGGCACGTCGGCGTAGCCGCTGATAAAGACGACAGGCATGTCATTCCGATCTGACAGCTGTTTTTGCAATTCGAGTCCGTTCAATTCCGGCATGTTCACGTCGAGGATCAGGCAACTAGGCGTGGTGGGCCGGGGGCGTGAGAGAAATTCCTGCGCCGACGCAAATAATTCTGCCCGCCACTGCTGGCTCTTGATCAACAACTCCAGCGATTCGCGGACGGAGAAATCGTCGTCGACAACAAACACAATGGGCGTGGCTTCCGGCCTCGTTAAGACATCCATTGCACGCAGACCACGCGGGCCACGGTACCGTGCAGCCGCGTAATGCATCCCTATTATTTTTACCTTTTCGGGAACACCGCGGTCAAGGCATCGAGCAGGGCAGTGTCGGTGAATGGTTTGAACAGGCAATCCACCGCGCCCTCCGCGATCAGGCTCGCCCGGACGTTCCTGTCTCCGGTTGCCGTAATGAAGATAATCGGAATGGGTTTCTGCCGCTTCTTCAACTCACGCTGCAGTTCCGGGCCCGACATCCCGGGCATCGCGATGTCCAGGATCAAACACCGTGTTTCGTTTACGTACGGCGACGTGAGGAACGCCTCGGCCGAGGAGAAAGCCTGCGTCGCAAAGCCGAAATGCCCTATCAGGTCAGGGAGAGCCTCCCGGACAGACTCGTCGTCATCAACGATGGAGACGAGCAGCTTCGTGCCCATTACGAGCACCACCCTTTACAATTGATCATGGCTGTCGGCATGGCGGATTGGAATCTGAAAGCGATCCCGCTATCTTGCTGTTCCTGAACACCATACCCTCTGGTTCCAGGATCGGTTAACCACCGCCAGAATCCTATAGTACCTTAGTATCGGTTGCCGGTCGCCGATAGGGAATGCTCTTGGGAACACAGGGAATAACGAAAGAAAAAGTGGCACCCACCCCGTCATTCGGCTCGGCCCAAAGGCGGCCATGATGTCTCTCAACGATCGAACGGCTCACCGATAACCCGATGCCCATACCGCCACTCTTGGTCGTGTAGAAGGCTTCGAAAAGCCTCTTCAGATCTTGGGGCTGGATACCGGTTCCGGTGTCTCGCACGCTCAGGCGGACGTGCGCGTCCTCTTCTCGAGAGGTCCTGATCACCAGATCGCGCGCACGGTCCTCCACATCAATCATCGCGTCAGAAGCGTTCCGGAGCAGGTTTAGGATCACCTGTTGGAGTTGGACACGATCCCCGAGAACCGGAGGCAGATCCTCGGCGAGTTCCGACCGTAAAGTGACACGATTTCTTTGAAGATCGCTCAACGACAATGCAACCACCTCTCGAGTGGCTTCATTCAGGTCCAGCGGTTCAAGAGCAAACGCCTTTTTGCTGAACAAGTCACGCAATCGAGAGATGACTTCCACAGTGCGATTGCCGTCGCGGAGGGCACGCCGCGTGGTTTCGCGCGCACCGTCGAGATCCGGAGGATCGCAATCCAACATCCGAAGACAGGTGCCGGCGTTGGTGATAATGCCGGAAAGCGGCTGGTTGATCTCGTGAGCAATCGAGCTCGTCAACGCGTTCAGTGTGGTGACACGCGACACGTGGGCCAGCTCCGACCGAGCTCGGTCCAGGGCTTCCTCGGCCAATTTGCTTTCCGTCACGTCCTGGAGAGCGCCGCTGAACACGGGGCGACCAGCGACGTGGCGGATCACATGGGCGGTACCGTGTATATACTTCACCATGCCTCCGGACGTCAAAATCCGAAATACGATATCGGCATCTATTCCCGCCGTGCCGCGCGCAAGCACGGCGTCGACCGACGGCAGGTCGTCGGGGTGGATCTTTCTACGAAAGGTCTCCACCGTGACCTTGGTCCCTGGATCGAACTCAAAGATGCGGAGGGCCTCCTCCGACCAGTTGTGGTCGTCTGTCAGCAGATCTGTGATGAAGCTGCCCGTCTTGCTCAGCCGCTGGGCTTCCGCGAGTAGCAGGTAAGCTTGCTCAACCTCCGCCTCGGCCCGCTTCCGGTCCTCGATGTCGAACGCGGCCACATACCATCGCTCGATTCTTCCCTGCTCATCGAGAAGAGGCTTGAAACGGATCAGGAACCAGCGATAGTTACCGTCCTTGCCTAGCACGCGTTGTTCATTCTCGAACGGCACGGGTTGCGTAAGCGCCTCCCGTCGCTCCTCACGCCGGTTCCCCATATCGTCCGGGTGGAAAATACGTGACCGGTAGTCTTCTTTCTGCACTTCTTCGAGCGTGTAGCCGGTGTAGTCCAACGACGCCTGGTTCACGTACAGCACCGACCCATCGCCGCTCAAGACATGGATATGGGTGGGTATAGAATTGGTCATCAGTCTCAAATTGCGCTCGCTCGCCTCTAGCGCCGCCTCAGCTCTTTTGAGATCGTCGATGTCCGTAAGCAGAAGATACCAGGCGTTTATGACTCCCTCCGAATTCCGCACCGGAAGACCGCGCACCTGGAACCATCGGTACACGCCATCGGCGCGCCGGCAACGGTGCTCCACGTCATAAACCTGCCCCGTTTCGATGGATTTCAGGCGGGTCTCGATGACGCGAGGAAGATCATCCGGGTGAACCGCATCAATGAGAGCCCAGTTCTTCAACTCTTCATTTGTCCTGCCGAAATACTCCAGGGTCTGGCGGTTGAGAAACTCGACCTCGCCCATTGCGCCCATGGTTGCCACCAGCCCGGGAATATTGTCGACGATCTGGCGCCATGATAGTTCTCTCGCATGGAGGGCTTCTTCTCCTCGCTTGCGATCCTCGATGTCCAAATTGGTTCCGTACCATTTGGTGATTTTCCCCGATTCATCCCGCAACGGATTCGCGCGGAACAAATACCAGCGATAGGCGCCGTCGAAACGGCGAATACGCGCTTCGGCCTCGCCCGGTTCTCCGGAAACCATGATACGTTGCCATGCGGACGCCAAACTGTCCAAGTCGGCAGGGTGGATTGCAGCCGTCCAACTCCAGCCCCTCAACTGTTCCAGCGAGCGGCCCGTATAGTCGAGGTAATGGCGGTTAAAAAACTCAGCGGAGCCATCCGCACGCGCCGCCCACGCCAGTGCGGGAAGCGTGTCGATGATTAGTTGAAGATTGCGTTCGCTTGAGCGCAGGGAGTCCTCAGCGCGCTTCCATTCATCGATGTCCGTCAACAGCACGCACCATCGCATGACCGGCCCGTTCGCGTCAGTCAGTGGCGTCGCGCGGGCACGAAACCATCGATAAACGCCATCCCAACGCCGCAAACGCTGTTCGATCTCGAAGGGAGTGGCCACCCCGGTCGATCGCGTGAAGAGCTCGTTTGCCTGAGGCAGATCGTCCGGATGAATCAGGTCGTTCGATCCCCATTGGCTGGTGTTCTCGATGGCCGGTCCGAAGTAGTCGATCAGGTGGCGATTGACCATCTCAACAGCGCCGGTCTCACTAAGCATTACGATGGGCCCTGGGATGCTGTCGATCAAGCGCCAGGACTCGCGCTCGCTCCCCCCGGATTCTTCGTTGGCCGCTCGCATATGTTGGTTCAGCTGAACGTCACACCCCACAAGGAGCCCGCTGAGTATTCGCCTACTCGGTTAGCCAAGTCGTGAGTTGCGTTCTCTGCAATCCTCGTCTCGATCGCCAGATCGATGCAGTGCGTCTCCACCCCTCCCGACATCTAGACATTTTATGCCTCCCCGCCGACAAGGGGTAGCGCATCTCCACGTCCAGCGCTGCGGCAGTGGTGCGACCAGATGAAGAGGAAGCGCATCCTATAGCTGACGAGGGAGGGTAGCAGGCCATGGGGGATCACACGCTGTATCTCGACGACCTTTACGTCGGCCAGCGGTTCACATCCGGCACGTATCGCATGGAGGAGGCTGATATGGTAAGATTCGCTGCGGAGTTCGATCCGCAGCCTTTTCATTTGGACCGGCGGGCTGCCGAATCGAGCGTGTTCCAGGGGCTTGCAGCCAGCGGATGGTATACCGCCTCTGTGGCCATGCGGCTCCTTGTAACCGGCGGATTGCCTCTGGCCGAAGGCATTCTCGGTTTGGGAGGGGAGATCGCATGGCCCAAGCCGACTCGACCAGGAGATGTGGTCCACCTGGAGAGCGAGATCGCTGAGATCACGCCGTCCCGGTCCAAGCCGGACCGCGCCGTTGTCAAACTTCGGGGAACGATGTTCAATCAGGACCACGAAGCAGTCTACCTACTTTCTGCGAAGCTCCTGGTATCGCGCCGGGCCAGTGTGTCGGGGTTTGATCGCATCGCCGGCACTTAGACGTTAACGGTCCAATGGCATGCGGCGCGCCATCGTTCGAAGAATTCCAGCAAGATCTTCTGTTGCCCGCCTCCCCGTTGGCCCATCGTCCGCCTCTTGGAAGTCTTTTAACGAATACCGCACAATCGCCTGTGCCTACAGTGCTCCGTTCGACAACATCGTGAGGATGTCGCTTGTCGCTGCGCGAACTTCGGCGACACCTCCTGATTTTTGAGCCGACGGGTGATACCGGACCGTTCCGACGAGTCTGGGCCAGCACGCCGAGGCGGTGATGAAGGAAGTCTTAAGTCATTCGGATGTTTGAAATGTCAATCGACACCATGAGCTTCTCGCGAATGGGCAACATCGTCTCATTTCTCATGTAAGCGCGCCGCTTGGTGGGAAACGTGATGCCTTGAACTGTCACTGGTTCGTAGACGTATTGAGCCGCGGCGAACCCGCCGGATGCTTCGACGTGATAATCGTGGCGACGTAGAAGGTAGTCGGGTCCGAAATAGAAATCCTGGTTCCTGCTATGGCTCGCGACTTCCGGGGGAAACGTCACGCGCAATCCCCGCCAAGTTTCACCGTCTTCCTTCCATGGCTCGATTTCATCAACCCCGAACCCTGGGAGAGCGAACAGAAACGGTGTTGTCAGATATGTCCACAGCGCATATCCGTTGAAATAGGCGCGATCCAGGACATCCCAGGGAGCATCTACCGCCTTGCCTTCGGCATGTGCTGCCGGGTCAGAACGCTCACGTACGATTGTTCCATCCGTCTTCAGAATCGCAATGCGTTTGGGTGTGAAGTCGGTGCGTTGGTCCGGACCGCCGAAAGGTGCGACCGACGCCCACTCGAATTTCGTAGCCACTTTCATCTCGCGAGGCGTTGTATCCTGAGGCACGCCCTTCATGGCCCATATCTGACCGCCGCTGACGATCGTCGCCTGGACCAATTCAAAGCCCCTCCATCGATCGATGCCGCCGTGTGCATCGAGAACCTGGCTCAACAATTCGCCCATGTGGCCTCCCCCTCTTTCACGCGATTGATCCACCATTGATGGTCCATCTTGGCCGCCATCAGCCCACCCTGAAGACTCCAGGTCAGATCCTCTTCAGGATCTTCCCGGAGAGCCCTCTTTGGCAATTCCGTCATTGAGAACTCGACACGGCGCGGAACCTTAAAGCTGCCGAGTTGTCGCCGGCAGTGAGCGATAAACTCACAGGCGTTTTCGCCCCACCGACGACTTCAATCAGGGGATGATGTGCGACTGGTTGAAAGGATGGCCGACCAGGACACGCTGGGGGTACTTGGGCTGCGCCTACATCATACTCCGATGCCGACAATGCGGTTCGGCAAAGGTCTTGCATGGATGACATCTTCATTTCGCCTTCTGATAAATATTCACAGTGCATATGCGCGACTCGGAAACAGGTCAGGTTACCAGTAATCAGCCGGCGACGGCCATTGCGCGCGATGCGCTCGAGTCGGGCCATGGGAGGCCCATTGCACCTCTCCCTACCGGCATCCCCAGGCGCTGCATTTGGGCAATTAACGTTGTTCGGGGCACGCCAAGCCGGGCGGCGGCTCCATTTGCCCCACCTACTACACCTCTGGTTTCGCGTAGCACTCTCGTGATATGCGCACGTTTTGCATCGGCCATAGTTTCGATGTCGATGGCTTCCGGCGCGTTCAATGCGCGGAACCGTGTCTGCATCAGAAATTCAGTGGTTCGCCCGCTTAGAGTGGATCCGCTCGTCATGATCACCCCACGCTCGATCACATTTTGAAGTTCGCGAATGTTGCCCGGCCAGTCATGCGCCTCGAGTTCGGTGATCACGTCGTCTGGAATCGTGTCGATCGCCTTGCCCTGCTGTGCGGAGAACTTCGCGACAAAGTAATCCGCCAACGGCCGAATATCCTCGCGCCTTTCCCGTAAGGGCGGAAGTACCATTGGGAAAACGTTCAAGCGGTAGTAGAGGTCCGCCCTGAACTTCCGCTCCTGCACCATGCGCCACAGGTCTTGGTTCGTGGCTGCCACTACCCGCACGTCAACCTGAAGCGCGTGACCGCTGCCAAGGCGCTCGATCTGCTTCTCCTGCAGGGCGCGAAGGAGTTTCGGCTGCAATTCCAGCGGAAGATCACCGATCTCGTCCAGAAACAAGGTCCCGTGATCCGCGGCCTGAAAGCGCCCGATGGTCTGCTGGGTGGCGCCTGTGAATGCGCCTTTTTCGAATCCGAAGAGCTCACTCTCGAGTAAAGTACTCGGGATGGCGGCGCAATTGAGCGCCACGAAACGATTCTTTCGCCGCGGGCTCGCCTCGTGAATTGCTCGGGCGGCGAGTTCCTTCCCGGTGCCGGTCTCGCCTTGAATAAGTACCGTTGAGTCGACCGGCGCCACCAGATCGATATTGCTAAGGAATGCCTGAAATCTCCTGCTCTTTCCTATTAATTCTGAGATAGCCATCGCTTTTCTCCTATGAACGCCTGGGCGTATGCAATTCCCGTCACGTCTGAGCGCACAAGTTCTTCTTTCCCGACTGTCGAGGCCGGCCGCAGCGTTTCAGCAAATTGACAGAAGTCACATTTCGGCTCGGGCAGCGGCTTCGATTGCGTGACGTCTTTTCCCTGGTTTGCCGTTGTGATCGCGGATGCGCTCATCAACGTCTCCTCTCGAATCAAAATCTACGATTCGATTAAAACAGGAGAACCAAGGTCGAACAATTAGACGTTGGTATTGCCGACACTTTGGTATCGATCGACCTGGGAGCGCGGCATTCCTATAAGAGGGTGGCGAGAAAGGCAGTGGCACCGGTGAAAGTCACCGCCGCAAGCCGGATCGATCCGAGGCGAGCGCGAAACGTCTTCTTTGATACACGTCTGACGCTGGCCGTCAAATCCCTCTTTTCGCGAGTACCCTGATGCTAAAAGCCGCAACCAATACTAAGGTGCAATGGAACCGATTGCGAGAGTGGTGTCTGATGGTGGTGCACCGGCTGCTCATAGCCGAGATAATGATGGCTCCTCGATCAAGCTGTTGAACAATGCCTCTTTCGACGTGCGCCGAATCTGCTCGAACTCCAACGGCTGGAGATCGCGCAGCCGGTCTTCTATGGGCATGGTATAGATCCGCGCCGACTCCGGCCGGACTCTGTTCGCGAGCGGATTATGCCGCACGTAACTCACCGGCGGCAAGGCGATCTGGCCGGCCCGATCCAGCATCAGAAGCATGCCGCGGCACACCATGTCGCGCAACGCGCCATTGGCTTGGCGCCACTGCCACGCTTCACATAGCTTGGTCGATAGTGTACGGCGGCTTTCCGTCGGGTGACTGTCGATCAGTGCGCGTATATAAAGGATGTCTTCCTGGCTGATCTCCCGGCCCCGATATCTGAACTCGATCATTGACCAGCGGTATGAACCCGTTTTTCTTGGAACGCAAGGGGGTAAATGCTGTATTTTTGCGACATTTACTTCAGCACGCTCACGCGCCGCCACATCGGCGCGGCCCGTACCCGTGAAAGGTCGCCCGCCGCCATCAACAACTGTGCCTCATAGGCTTCCAGTGATTTGGTCGGCCCCGTCGCTTCCGGCCACCACACGAACCGTCCCTTCGAGAGCCGTTTCTGTGCCAGCCAGTATCCCTGGCCGTCATAGCTGAGCAGTCGGATCGCGGTCCCGCTACGGCTCCGGAACACGAACACGCACCCAGAAAACGGATCCTCAGCGAGTTTCTCCTGGCAGAGCCGCGCGAGCGAATCAATGCCTTTTCTCCCATCGACCGGCTCGATCGCCACCAGCACGCGCATCTGAGCGGTGATCTGAATCAACTTTTGGTATCTCGCCAGGCGCGCAGCAGGCTATGTAACGGACCACTTCACCTCCACCAGTAGAATGACCGACCATCGTTGCCTCTTTCGCGCTCGTGCTCGCCGTCATCGGACTCTACGGCGTGATGGCGTATCGTGTCTCGCAGCGCACTAGCGAACTCGGTATCCGGATGGCGCTCGGCGCAACTCCGGGCGACGTGCAATGGCTTGTGCTGAAGCAAACCACTCAACTCATTTTGATTGGCGTTGGGGCCGGACTGGCCTCGGCCCTCCCGCTCGCGCGCCTTACTTCTAGCCTGCTCTATGGAATCAAGCCGGGTAACGAAATAGTTTTCGCGGCGTCGGCGTTCGTTCTCATCTCCGCAGGAGCCCTCGCCGGTTACCTGCCCGCCCTGCAAGCCTCACGGGTCGATCCGGTGGTCGCATTACGGCGCGAATGAATTGCCGGAAGCATTCGCTATCACTGAGCGAGGCAACGGCGCGTCAGCAACTGCTGCCGGGGCACGCAACGCAGGCTTGCCGAAAGGACACAGTCCTTCGACGGCTTGACGCTTTGCAGCATGGATTCATAGGCAATACAAATGCATGCATAAGCCATGCTTATACAGAATGGATCTAAGCTAAACCGCCCGCTTTTCCATATTCTGCAAGCGATAAGTTTCAGCGGTTCCTGGAGCGACGAGCGCTCATGCACGCGCCTGCTTGCGGCATGCCGGCTTGGAGGCCGGCCCTGCTTCGGTAATGCCGGACTGTCCAGCGTTTTGGCGCCGAGGACTACGGGCGCACGGTCGGGAAATTCAGCCACCAGTGAGAGGTCCCCGCCCATCACTTGGATCGTCTTGCGCAAAGTGGAAAGCAGAATATCGGTGCGCTTTTCAAGGCGTGAAACGCTGTCCTGGGTGATGCCAAGGGGCCTTAGCCACGCTTGCCTGCGTGAGTCTCCGCGCGCGCCGGAGTTCCTGAAGGGTCATCTCCTCCGCGATCAGTTCTCCCGCCCGGGTCTCGATTTTCTTGCGCTGCGCGGAATTCAAGGCACGGATAATGCCGTTCACGTTTCTGGACATCGGATCACGCATGACGTGAAACAGATATGGAGTAAAGATCATGATCTAATCAGGGACTCGGCCGGATCATTGGATGTTTTCAAGTCACCGGACGCCCACTTCACCGATATTGCAAAAATGCAATAATATAGACGGATGGCCTGGGTCGTAGAGTTGCTTGATGATCGTGTTCGAGATGAACTCGAGTCGCTTCCGCCCGATATGCAAGCCCGTTTTCGCAAGATCGTCGAGCTGATCCAGGATACGGGCTCGAACGCGTTCACGAGCCGCACATCAAGAACTTGGAAGGCCCTCTGTGGGAAATGCCGCATGAAGGGTCAGGATGGAATAGCAAGGGCCGTCTACGTCACCGCGAAAGGTCGCCCCGTTGTCGTCGTCCGTGTGTTCATCAAGAAAACGCAGAAGACGCCGCGGCGAGAGATTGAAGTCGCGTTGCAAAGAGCCCAGGAGGTACAGGATCAATGAAGCGCACGACGCTTGATGATCTCCACAAAAAGTGGATAAAGGACCCGAAGTACCGGCGCGAATACGAAGCGCTGGAGGAAGAGTTTTCGCTTGCCGCCGCGCTGATCGAAGCCCGTGCCCGCGCAGGCCTCACGCAGGAGCAGGTGGCGCAACGTATGAAGACCACGCAGGCCGTCATCGCGCGTCTGGAAGCCGGCGGCAGTATGCCCTCGACGCGGACCCTTGAAAAGTACGCCAAGGCTACTGGGACGCGACTCAAAATCAGTTTTGAGCCCGAAGAGGCACGGCCTTAACCTCGTGCTTCAAAAGATGCCATCCGGTCCGGTTGTCTTTGGGTGTCCGGTTTGCCGCGTGCCTATCACCCGTCCTCTGCAGCGCCTGGAACCGGGCGTAGCCCTATGTACAGAGGATCGCAAAGACGCTGTTCCCCAAGGTTATTTCGGGGTCAGCACGCGGGACTACTGGACTGACGGGAATGGTCGAGTGCTGGTGAATCTGAAGGATCTCGTGGAGACTAAGCGTCATCCCGATCTCCATCGACTGAACGGGTGTTGCGGGCTCGACGGATGTGATGGTCCGAATCTCGTCTGCGCCAAGGGACACGAAGTCGGCACCGAAAGATCGGACTGCTGGATGGCTCACGCCGCGGTTCTGCTTGAGGACGTGGTCTGGCACCAATTGGGGCAGGAATGACAGGCCACCCTCTGAAGACCAGCCCAGTCGCGCGACCCTCGCTTTCGAGGAACTATCAACCCACGCCGGTGTCTACACTCAAGGGAGCATGCGGGTGAGACTTCAATGATCTTGCCCGTCGCGCACGTGCTTATCGACTGCATTCTGCTGGCATCATTGATCCGCCAAGCGAGCCAGATGTGCCGGCCCAGGACGAGCGCTCCGCTGCCAATGTATGGCGTCATCCCGGTGCTGTTTCAGGACGATCCCTCGCTCGAATGGGTACCGATGTGCGACTCGGTCTCCGAGCCTTTCATGGTTCTCTCATCTGGAACTTTGCCCGCCGGGTTACTGTCAGATCTTATCCGGCCAAGGGCCGGCCTACTCACACCCGACAGGCGGTGGGATCCAGTGTGTTTCTCCTCAACGAGACATTATCCATTGGGTGCTGGTTCCTGATCGGTCGCTGGGCCGACGCCAGCCACGTTCGGCTTGGCAGGATATTGATGGTTTATGCTGCGGCGCGTCTCGCAATCGCAGTCACCGGTTCGTATAACGTCGGGTGGCGAGTTCAGGTTCTCTTTTGGCTCTGCCTTGGGCTGTGGTCTGTCGGTGTCCTCTCGATTCGAGCCGGCTTGCGCCTAACGCGGCCAGAAGCCCAGAGGCATCGGTCACATAACTCGGTGCTATAGATGGCCGTGGTTGGCAAGTCGCACTACGAGTTACGTTCCACTGCGAACGCCGTACTCCGAGTTCAGCGCCCCTGCTTTTTCACTGTGCCAAAACTCCGAATCTGATTTGTTCGACGCACCGGGGTTGCTCTTTGATCGAAGGCAGATTCCCCGGATTGGTGTAAACCATTGGGAATTCGCGAAAGCCGATAGACCAGCTGGAACCGATTTCGCTCCCTCGGGCGCAGGAGGTCGGACTGCAAACGGCACGCCTTTGAAGATGCGTACTCCAGGGGCCGTGCCGCCCATCCCCGAAAGCAGGCCCTGCTCCACATGTATGGGCTCCGTAATCGCTGCCGAAAGCGGCAGTACCAGGCCGACAAGGAAAAATCGCGAGCGTGCTTTGGTGAGGATCTTCGTGGCTCCTTGGGGCCAGGATACCCGCATCACATACTACTTACTTCGCTGATTCGCAAGCCACAATCGAGTCCTATTCTGCCTTGACCTGTAAATCGCATTGTCGCTATACTGCAAACCAGTTGCGGGTCCATGTTCTGCGAGGAACCGGCTGGTGCATGTTGAGACGACAACTTTTCCTGTGTATCGTATTTTGGACGGTTGCCGCCAGCGCCCAGACGGCGAAGCAACCAGGCATCTCGTGGAGCCCGCTGTTTCTCACGGGCGATCAGCTCTTTCCCTCCTACATCCTGGCCACTTCCGCAATTCCGCCGCGCAATAACGAGAGACCTTACTACCTGGGCGAACCCGACGGCCTGATCGGCGTAGAAGTCATCAACCCGGCCCCAAACTCGCACGTCAAAGTGAGCGTCAAGATCGACCGGCTGGAAGCCACTGGATCCTTCGACGGTGTGCTCGAAGTCAAAGGCGAGAAGTACGAGATCTTTCCCAAGATCCTATACCGGTACGACATCCTGCCCAAGTTTCATCAACTCGTTCCCGCCAACGTCACCGTGAGCCTCTATGTCAACGGCAGGCTCGCCGGACAGCAGGCAGCCGTGGTGCGTATTCATTCCATCAACGATTGTCTGCGCGCTTACCGCCAGACCGATGGCCGGCTGCGCACCATGCCCTGGATGTTCGCCGCCTATGTCAACGAGAATCATCCGGCGATCGACCAGATCCTGGGTGAGGCGCTCGATACCAAGCTGGTGAACGCGTTCGTGGGATACCAAAAAGGTACGGACGAAGTCTACAAACAGGTCTTTGCCATTTGGGACGTCTTTCAACGCAGAGGATTCCGGTACAGCACCATTACCATCACGCCGACCACCGGTGCGAACCACGGCGTGACCTCGCAGGCGGTCCGGTTGGTGGACGATTCGCTACGAACCTCGCAGGCCAACTGCATCGATGGCTCGGTATTGTTTGCCTCGGTACTGCGACGCGTCGGCATCGATCCGTTCCTGGTTCTCATTCCGCACCACGCTTTTCTGGGATTCTACCTGGAACCGGAACATAAGACCACCAACTTCCTCGAGACCACCCGCATGGGAAGCGTGGATCTGAATGAGGCCACCGGCGACACCGCGTTGGACAGCGTATTCAGCGAGCAGGCCAAGGACACGGTCTCGTACAAGTCGTTCGTTTCCGCAGTCCGCTACGGCCTCGCCGAGTACACCAAGAATCGTGACAAACTACTCAATCCCGCTGCGGACATCAACTATCGCCTGGTCGACATCGGCAGGGAGCGCAAACGCGGCATCATCCCAATTGCGATAGACGATGCCGCGCCTTTACCCGCAAAGCCGCGGTAATTCCTGCCACTCTACATCATCGGAATACCCGGGATTTCGATCACCGGACGAATTTCGACCGTCCCCACAGTCGCCGCCGGGATTTTCCCTGCTATCGTGATTGCCTCGTCCAGATTCCTGGCCTCTATCAAAAAGAAGCCGCCGAGTTGTTCGCGCGTCTCCGCGAAAGGCCCGTCGGTCACCAGCCGTCTACCTTCGCGAATCCGAACGCTGGTCGCCGTCGAGACTGGCTGCAGAGGGGACGTCGCCAAAAATTGCCCGTTCGCCTTCAGTTCGTGCGCGAGCCGCGTCGACTTCTGGTAGCAGTCCTCGCGCTCCGTTTGATTCAGCGCGTTTTCTTCCAGGTAAATCAGTAGCATGTATTTCATTGCTTCCGCCTCCAATCTCTTAATCGAACGATGCACTCCCAAATCGACACCGTCCCTCTAGATAATATTTGAATATGCCTGTCCACGCCGCGTCGGCTGTCGAGGAAGTCTATCGCTCGGATTGGGGCCGCATCGTTGCGACCTTGATCCGTCTCATCGGTGACTTCGACCTCGCGGAGGAGGCGGCTCAGGAAGCCTTCGCGGCAGCCGTGGACCAGTGGCCCGTAACCGGAGTACCCGACTTCCCACGCGCCTGGATCGTCCAGACGGCCCGCCACAAAGCCATCGACCGGATCCGCCACCAGGCCCGCACGCAGGAAAAACTCGATCAGTACGCCGCCATCAGCCCGGCCTTCACCGTCGACGAGGAACCGGACTTCGCCAACCACGAGATTCCCGACGATCGTCTGCGGCTCATCTTCACCTGCTGCCATCCGGCCATCGCGCCGGAAGCGCAGGTCGCCCTGACCCTGCGGACCCTGTGCGGTCTGGAGACCGATGAGATTGCGCGGGCCTTCCTGGTACCGCAGGCCACGATGGCACAGCGGCTGGTGCGGGCGAAGCGTAAGATCGCTGCCGCCAGGATCCCCTATAGCGTGCCTGAGAAAAGCGAGATGCCCGATCGTCTCGCCGCCGTTCTCACGGTAATCTATCTGGTCTTTAACGAGGGCTATTCGGCCACCCGTTCGGGCCCCCTCGTCAGAACCGATCTTTGCGCCGAAGCGATTCGCCTGGGCCGCCTTTTGCGCACCTTGACCAGCCCGGAGCCGCCATCCGAAGTCACTTCCCTTCTCGCGCTCATGCTGCTGCAGGATGCTCGCCGCGAAGCCCGCCTGGACTCCGCGGGCGACATCGTCACACTCGATGAACAGGATCGCAGCCTTTGGGACCGCAAGCAGATTGCGGAGGCACTCCCTCTGGTGGAAGAAGCCTTCCGCGCCGGACCAGGTCCATACGGAATCCAGGCGGCAATCGCCGCGCTTCATTGCCAGGCGGCGCAGCCCGCGGATACCGATTGGCCGCAGATCCTGGGCCTATACAACCTCCTGGAACGTATGCAACCCTCCCCGGTGGTGTCGTTGAATCGCGCGGTCGCCGTGGCGATGGTGGAAGGACCGCAGGCAGCGCTCACCATTCTGGATGAACTCGCAAAACAGGGCGATCTCGAGCAATACCACCTGTTATATGCCGCGCGCGCCGATCTCGAGCGACGACTCGCCAACTTCGCGGAGGCCGCAAAGAGCTATCGGCGAGCCATCGAGCTGGTCACCAATGACAGCGAGCGCCGCTTCCTTGAAAGGCGTCTCGCCGAAGTGCAGGCGTGAAGTCAGCTAAAATCAGCCTTCGGGATGATATACGAGTTCGGGCCCTTTCGTTACGATCCCGGACAGCGGTTGTTATTCCGCGGTGCCGAGCTGGTGCCGTTAGTGCCCAAAGCCATCGAGACGCTGCACGTCCTGCTGGAACGGCGCGGCACGATCGTGGAGAAGAGCGAACTCATGAAGTTGGTCTGGCCCGATACCAACGTGGAAGACGTCGGGTTGGCCCGCAATATTTCCCTCCTGCGTAAAGCGCTCGGCGACGAGTCTTCGGAGAGTCCCTACATCGAGACCATCCCGCGCCGCGGGTATCGCTTCGCACCTCAGCGCTCTACCCCGGAGCCGGCCGCCGTGCCACCGGCCAGCCATCATCCCCGCTTCACCATGCGCCTGTGGGTACTCGCGATTGCCGGGCTTCTTGTGGGCGTCTTCGTCTACTACCAGTTCTATGTGCCGTCACGCTATCTCGCGCGAGGGAGTTCGTCCGCAGCGCTGGCCGTCGTGCCCTTCGATTGCCGCTGCCCGGCCGTCGACAGCTACCGCTGGTCCGAAGGTCTGAACGACTTGCTTGTGGCGCGCCTTTCGAAATTCGATCGGGTGCAGGTGCTCGCACCTAGCACGGTACGCCGTCATCAACACGCCGGCGTTTCCATGGGACTGATGGGCCGTCTATTGGGACTTGACGTCTTGATCGAAGGCACGATTCAGAAGCTGGATTCGCACCTTCAGGTCAACGTCCGAATGGTAGACGTGCATACCGGGCGAATCATTTGGGCCGAGACTTACAATCCGCCGGAAGACGATCCTGTAGCGGCCCAAAATGCGCTGGCGGCCTCCATCGCCTCGGAAATAGGGGAACGTCTCGCGCGTTAGAAGTGGCGCAAACTGCTGTTTGCCGCAGGTCGAGACCCCATCTCTCCGCTTTTCGTGTGCTCCAAATTATTGTCCGCCGTCTGCGCCGTCGTTCTTCGCGAATTGAATGGTATATCCGCCAACCCGCACGCCATGATCTTTGCCGACTTCGATGTCCGAGCGAAAGTGAATGCCAGCGTACAGCCGCGACAAGGCAGCTTCGTCCCGCTGTGCCGCAAAGTAATCGGCATTCGCCGGGAACAGGTACGAGAGCACCGCCGCGGCGGCACCGGAAAAGACCGAGTGGCCCGATTCGTACGACGGAAAATTTGGCAATGCGATCTGCGTGCGCAGACTCGCATCCAACTGCGTTGGTCGCGGATTGAAGTATGCGTATTTGGTGTCCCAACACGCCACCGCCGCATCGTGCAGCGCCATGTTCAGCAATGCCAGCGCACGAGCCGCACGCACCTCGCTGAAATTCGCGCTCGCGATGTAGCCGTCCGCAATGAAGTCCCAGTGTCCAGGGGGAGTGGGCGAGCTGGCCCCATCCGCCCATTTGTAAGACGTGGCCAACTGCGCACGGGTCGCGTTCTTGACCGCCGACTTCACCTCCGCCAGTTCCTGCTGCATCTGAGTGGACGATGTCGAAGGGGGCGGTCCCGGACGCTCATTCACGATATCCGCCGGAGCCATCATCCAGGCTTGCACCTGTCCGAAGAAGGGAAGCATCGGTGGCCGGGCCGGTATTTCCAAGCTCTTCCACGGCATCTCTCCGCGAGCCGTCGCTGCCGCCGCAAGCGCATCCCATTGCGCCGGTGTTCCGGTGGCATTCTTCATTCCGTCGGAGCCGGCGCGCGCCACAAAGACTGCTGCTACCGCCTGTCCCAGAGCAATTCCTGCGGCAATATCACTCGCCGACGCGCGGCCCGCGATTTGCGCGGCCTGCTGCTGCTCGGCAGCCTTCTGATCGATGAGCGCGGCCTGGGTCGGAAACAGGACCTTGAGCAGCGTGGCGTTCACCGCGGACACCACTCCATCCTCCGACGGGTATCCCGGCAGATCGCTGGCCGGCGATAAGGCCTGGATGGTGTGGTCCGCCTGGTAAGGCGCGGGCCGATTATAGAGGTATTTGTAATACCACGCCACCTTCAGCGCCTCATACGTCGCAACGGCAACATAGCTGTAGGAACGCGCAGCGTACGGCGGATTGGCGAATGGGTACTGCGGAAAGGCGAACGGGGTTGTGGCACTCGGGAATGGGTACGTGCCGTCGGAATTGGGTTCCGGCGGCAGGTCCGCCCCGGAAACCAGGCCGAGCAGAATCTGATTCCAGCCCAGGACGCCGCCCTGATTCCAATAGTCGACCGCCTGCCGCTGCGCGCCTGTGATGTTCGACTGCGCGCTCTTGATGGCGGCCAATTCAGCCTGGTAGGCGGCATCCGTGATCGCCGCGGGAGCCGGCACGGCAATCTGCGTGGGTCCGGAGAGCACAATCATTTTCCACGAACCGGCATTCGCATCTGTCCCGGCGGTTGCGACCCCCGCGCTGCCCATCACCACCACGGTGATCATCGTCGCCGCGGATTGTCCGAACTTCCGATTGAATCTGACACCGGTCATATCTTCCGCCTTCTGAGAGACTGCGTCTTGAAAAGACCCACGGTGACCGTGCTCGACTGGCCCACATTGCGCCCGTCGATCACGTAGCTGTATTCCAGCCGGAGTGCGAGTCCAAACGCGCGGGGAAGCGGATACATGGTCGACCCGCCCACTCGCGACGCGATCATCCGGTTGGAGACAAACGGCAGATCCTGCCGCCGGATGTCGCCGCTGTCCACCCCGCCCTGGGTGATCAGTTTGCTGAAAGTGAATTGCACCATCCGGCCCTTCTTCGAATAACCCGGGCTGATGCTGTAATCCACCACCCGAGGCATGGGCACGATGTCCGTCTCGAAAAACTGATTGTTGGTGAAGTAGTAGGGCCGGTCGAGCGTCACCGAATCACGCCAGGTGTACGCGCCTGAGGCGTTGAGGAACCACCCCTTGTACGATTGGAAATTGAGCGTCGCCCGCCCACCCGCTCGCATGCTGTCGAGCCCGATGGAGAGCGGCTGCAGATCGGGGGTGTAGTTGGTCATCGGCTTCCCCCAAAAAGGCACGGCAAACGCGGCCAAAGCTCCGAGACGGCGAAAGGAATGGTGGAATACCAGGATCTTGACTGCAAGTGTTACATCTTGCCAGCCCTGTTGACTCGCAAGAACTCCCTGGCTCGACTGCGTTCCTACGTAAGGCACGGTGCCTAGCAGATTGATCCGGTTAGTCAACCCATAGTCGGCCGAAAGGGTGCTGGTCTCTGTGGTGAGGGTGCCAATGTTTCCATTGGCGCGGTTGAGAGTTCCTTCCCAGTAGTGGTCCCAACTGTCGTGGGTAAAGAGGTAGCCGGCAAAGATTGACTTCGCCGGAATCATCACACCATCGTCAACGGTCTGCGCATAGACAACGGCTTGCCCAATGGCCCACCATAGGGCGGCACACAGAGTTGCCCTCCGAATCCCCCCAGCAATCATGGGTGAATGCTAAACCGTAAGAGGCGATTTCGACAATAGTCAAAACCTACTATGTGCTAATGTGGCGCAGTGACTCTTCTGCAGCACGGAAGTGGGCGACACGCCCTCTACAATTATCTTCAAGACATCGTCCTCCTGACGGGAGCATTCTGGGTGCTGGAAAAGGAGGCATGACTCTGAACAGCGACGATCGCATACAGCTATGCACTGATGGGGACTTCGAAACGATCCTGCTCATCATCAATGACGGGGCGCGAGCGTATCATGGGGTCATCCCCCAGGATCTTCTGGCTCAACCCTACATGTCGCGCGAAGAACTTCGGCACGAGATCAGCGACGGAGTACAGTTTTGGGGATGGCAGGAGCAGGGCACCTTGGCGGGTGTCATGGGAATTCAGCCTGTCCAGGATGTAACCCTGATCCGGCACGCCTACGTGCGGAGCAACCAACAGGGAAAGGGAATCGGCGGGCGTCTCTTGTCGCATCTGCAAGCTCTGGCAACGAGTCCGATATTGATCGGCACCTGGGCGGCGGCATCATGGGCGATCCGCTTCTACGAGAAGCACGGGTTCGAACTGGTACCGCCTCCGGAAAAGGATGGCTTGCTTCGGCAGTATTGGAGAATACCGGAACGGCAGATCCAAACCTCGGTGGTCCTCGCCGAAGCAGGGCGGCGCCGTTCCCCATCTTAGAATTGCGTCTTTACTTCGACAGTCCTTCTGAGAACTCGCAGAACGAAGCGGCCGTCCGGACGCCGCTCCTCGATTGTCAACCGGGTCGCAAGACAGCCCAACGCCGGGGCGTACCACATGGTCATTCTCCGATCGGGTCCGGCGTCTGAAGCCAACCCCACGCTGGGGTAGTTCAGGATTAGGTCATCGCCGACTACAGCAATTCCGGGGATCTTGCAGCCATTGCTGACAAACTGGGCGGAATTCGCGATCCTCTCCGTGCGCTGCCTGTCGAACAGGTCTGCAACAGGCGCAATCAGAAAATCCACCGTTTCCAACACGCGCCGAATGGCGGTGACCACCGGATGTCCCGGCATGAAACTGGAGACGACAATCTCCTTTCCGGGACTCATGTAGGTCGTCATGAAGTACCTGTCGACGACTGTGACGCCATCGTCGGCGTACTCCGCGAATTCATTTTCGGCAAGATAGGGGATTCCCAGGGAAGGTCCGAATAAGGACAAGGTCTGCGGGAAGACTTGGGCGACGAGGCCGAAGGCCAGAACGGCACCGAGTCCCAGAACGGATACATTGGTCCACCGCATACTCATGCAAGTATCCTCTCGCGACTACCGAAACGGCCGGGTCGCCGATTTTGTCTGTGATTATATAAGAGCGACCTGTACTATGGTAATCGACTGCGAACAGGTAACTTGTTGAAAAATAATAGCTGGCACACCGTTCTTACCGCTCATACCGCAACGGAACTGTCCATAAAAGTGTCCAGCGTTGGTTTGCCGCACTGCCACCACGCAGCCGCTGGTGCGAACATCCGGGGCCGGGGCGATCTGTCTGTCACGCTGCCACCCTTCACAACGGCTCGTGGTTCTGCCCATAGTAGTTGATCATGTTTCCGGCAAAGATCAGATGCGGCTCTCGATCAGATCCTAATTCCAGCCTGCCATACACCGCCGCCCAAAATCGGGGTTCGTGTTTAGGCGTCGAGTCTGCACGCAAGGGAGTGCTGGCTTTGACGACCGGGAATTTCTCATGAAGTGTCTTTTCATTCAATCGAAGGAAGCCTGACGGGGTAATCGGTGCGTCCTTGAGACTATCAACAAGCGCCACCCGGCCTGTAGCAGACTTCTCACCACATCCACCCTGCACCAATTCCTGTTCTCGATCACGCTTGTCGAGTCGTCCGAGAACAGCGATCTCTTTTCCGGAAAATACGGCCAGATTTGCAACCACTTCGCAGACCGTGAACGGGCGTATCGCCTTCACAGACTGTAAAGTCAGATATCTCTTTTCAGGCGTGACGATTTGCAATCCGATGACGGAGCCGTCGTACCAACCAAACCTGAGTTCGTCTGCCGTGGCCGCTCGGTCCTGCCCACTGATCCAAAAATCGCCACTGACAATCACCGAGCCAGTCTCGTCGTTCCAAACCGTGCACGGATTGACGCCCCTCTCCATATCGACGCCGCAGAAGAAGTATGAACCGCCATCGGGTCCACCAGCCCAAACCGCATTGGCCGGAACGCTGTTCGGTCGATGACGTGGAGAGTAGTCGCAAGAGCGACACAGCCCAAGCCCCATGTAAAGGAATGTGAATCCCGCCAGCACGATCAGGGTCAAATGCCGCACCGAGGACGAGTTTCCATTTCATTCGACCACTCCTGCAAACCAGATACGCTCAATGTCGCATACTTGTTCGCCGGGATCACTTCAACCAAGTTCAGGTGATGCTGCGCCTTAAAATCTTGCTCACCGTGGGTTGAAGCCAGTCACCGCCGCTACGAGTCTTGCGTCCTTCAGCCCGAAGAGTAGCGGCGACGTTCGTGGCATTCATCCCCGATGAAGCGAGTTCTTTCATCCGCTCCAGGGTTTCAGCTTCGCCTGGATAGTGGCCGTAGGGCTTCCGCCCCTCGCAGTGGCCCCGCTTCGTCTTCGTGCGCTGACGTGCGCCACGGAGTTTGATGACGATCATCTGCTTCTCATACTCATGGAATGCGCCCATAATCCGGCGCACAAGTATGCGTGAGGGATCGTCGCTGCACAGATCGGGTTCAGCGACCGAGACGAGATCGAAGCCGTGGCGTTTCAGGTCGTGAAGAATAGATTCCTGAACCATCAGATCCCGAGCCAAGCGCCCGAGCGATTCCACGAGAACGAGTTTTACGCCGTTCGAGTGAAGTGCCTCGATGAGCGCCACGAGTGCAGGACGGTGGGAAATGTCCTTCGTGCCGCTCACGCCTTCTTCCTGGAACAACTTCACGAGTTTGATGTCGTGCGCCTTCGCATACGCACGAAGGGCCGCTTCCTGCCTCGGAAAGCCGTCGCCCGACACCTGTGAACGTCCGCTCACCCGAAGATACCCGAAAGCCTTCGTCACAGATCCGATTATCCTGTTTTCGGCAATATTTTGCAAGCTAAATCTGTAGATTCGGCTTAGTCGTTTACTTTCAAATAATCAGGTGGGACTTGGAGGGTGGGCCGAAATTCTAAATAGCCGTGTGCTACCACACTACAGCTTTCAGAACGATTCGGCCCCGGTGATAAAGCCGTGCGGCCTCGATGCACTATATCTATACCTCGGCCCCGCACACTTCACCGCCGAGTTTGAACAACTACGACGGCGACTTCCCCGCCGAGATCAACGTAAAGAAGACTTCCGCAGCCTCGGTCTTCCGATCATCCTTCACCACCCCGACAATCCGAAGTGGCGCAAGATTCAACTCGTCGGCGTCGGGAAGATGGACCGGAGCACCATCATCGACGTTATCGCCGCCGTGACGGACGCCAGCCCGTTTTCGCTCACCGTCTACCGTCTGGACCTAACCGCCGACTTGATCGGAGCCGCAACTATGAACCGTGTTCGTGAAAGCGTCACCGTGCGCCGGAAACGCAGAACGGTGGAATACTCGAACCCGAACCGCAAAACCGATATTCACGAGGTCCAGCGCCGGGAGTACGGGCAGTGCGAGACCCTTTACTTCGGTTCTGCCAAATCAGGCGACTTCATCTGCATCTACGACAAGGCGGTACAGATGGCGAAGGCTTTCGATGACAACGAACTCGCCGTTCCTTCGCCGTGGGTCAGAATCGAGCGTCGATTCTCGGGGCGGCGTGTTCCCACGGAACTTCGCACTCTCGGAGAACTGTTTCGCAATGGCCCATCGTTCGACCCCTTCCGAGACCTCGAAGTCAATCCATGCTACGACGTGACCCCGGAGATGATCTACGACTGGCGTGGGCCGTTGAAGCAGCGACAGAATGCAGCGTGGGCGCTAACGCTGACACACCAGCATGGACGAGCCGAAGCGAAACGCCTGATCCGCAAGGAACATCGCAATCCGAAGGATGTTTTCGGCGTGCTTGACAAAATTCTCGCTGAGACGGTCACGCCGCTGCCATCCACAACGAAAATCACAGCCCGGTATCAACGCTCCTTCACCGAGCAACTGTTCGGCGTCGAGGCGTCACTGGCCGATCTCTTTGAACCCGAAGTCGAGGCTATAACAATACACGCTTGAGATAGTGAATCACTACAAAACCATGACCACAGACAAACAACCACTTATTCCCACCAGCATCCGTATTGACGCCGAATCGCTACGTCAACTAACAGAAGCCGCCGCACTGCAACAGACAACGAGAACCGAACTTCTTCGTGAAGCGATTACAGAAATCCTGAACCGATGGAAAGTAGAACGAAGAGTCATGATCCAAAAACTGATGGAAACATCATAGAGACCGATGGCCCCGGCCATCGGTGCGGAGCACGGACGGCGTTCACGTCATTCTGACCGCCGCTGTCCGAGTATTCGGGCCCACTGCTATGCTGAACTGACGAGTAGCCCGACACGAACATGGAACCAGCCTACTTGGAGAGCCTTGCCACAGCACTGCAATCCCGGAACGATAAGGTGGATCGACTCGATCCCGGCCTTTCGGATGCCGAACTCGACGCCGTTCAAAATCGGTTCCACTTCACGTTCCCACCCGATCTTAGAGCCGTGTTGCAGTTTGCGCTGCCGATTGGAAAGCAGTGGCTCGACTGGCGTAGCGGATCCGATAACGACATCCAAGCGAAGCTTGGTTGGCCGCTTGAAGGTATCCAGTTCGACATTGAGAACTCGGGGTTTTGGCTCGATGAGTGGGGTCCGAAGCCTGAAGAGGTCCACCGGAGATCCGAGGTTGTACGGCATGTAATCGAGAACGCTCCCCGGCTAATCCCCGTTTACTCTCACCGCTTCATTCCGGTGGAACCGCTCGATACCGGGAACCCGGTGTTTTCCGTTTACCAGACGGACATCATAATTTACGGGAATGATCTGGCCGACTACTTTCATCGGGAGTTCGGCGTCTCGCTGCCAGGATCGGCGGCTCGGGAACCACGGCCAATACGATTCTGGAGCGATGCGCTGGCATGGTGGGATCAACAGGAAAATTACGAGCGGTAGCTGAATCCCTGTTAGGTCAGTCTGACGACCTTAATGCAATCTTTGTCGGCATGAGGACGGGACGCACTCCCCTCACGTCGGGATATATGTGTGGTTGTCGGTTGGTGCGTGATATGCGCCATCCCACGCTATTCTCCATCAGCGCCGGAAATGCCGGGTCGGGCGTGATCTCGTCGGGATCACAGTGAAATCTCAATTGGAGTCCTCATCACAGATGTCTTACAGACCCCACCCCTCTGTTTCCGAGACCGTGATCCGCTTCGTGCACCTTTTCTATCTGGCCCACAGAATTCCCTATCTTCCTGCCCCAATTCGGCCACGAAACCGGACCTCTTGACAGATATGGATCTCATAAGACAATAAAGAAGAGAAGAGAAGTTCTTCTCAGGCAGGTGATACCCCGCAGACGAGCAATTCCAGACCCCAAAACAGGTTGCCGTCGAGTGGCAACTATCCCTCGACACGATTCAGAGACTCTTCATCAACGAGCCGGATGTCCTCAAGTTTGAGGCTCCGATGGAACGTGGTCGAAAACGTAAACCCAAAGCAACTCTCCGTATCCCGGTGCATGTGAAAGAGCGTGTCCGAATGCGGCACACCAACAGACGGAAATGATCGTCCAGCCGAGCCGGAAGAAACACTATTTGTTCGGCACGATCAGATCGCAACTGGCTTCGTCCACGCATCACGAACTATTTGCTCCGCACGGTTCATGTACCCCTCGCAGAAGTCGGCGTAGGCGTTTTCCGTGGTGATGAGACTTTGATGCCCCAACATCAAGCTCACCGTCTCCAGTGGCACGCCTCTCCCGATCAGGTCAACGGCGAACGAGTTGCGGAACCGATGCGAGACGAGATGTGAATCGGAAGGAATTCCTGCTTTCTCGAAAACCGTGTTGAGCAGCTTGCTGAAGTTGCCCTTCACCGTTTCTGTGCTCGATTGTTCCTGCCGCCGACCGCTGCGACGGTTCCAGAAGTAGTAACCACCGCTGTAAGGCTCCAGCGTGGCAAACGCCGCCACGAGTTCTTCGGGCAGCGGGATTTGCACATCGGTGGACGCCTTCTTCGTTTTCAAAAACATCACGTCGCCCTTGATGTTTCCCTTCCTCAAGAGAACGGCATCCCCGATTCGAAGCCCGGTCCAGCGCATCACGAGGACGAGCGCCTTCAGCCGACGCTTGTTGTAATCGGGCATCCGGTCGAACTTGTCACACGCCCACAGCACGTCGGTCATCTGATCGGACGTGAGATATTTGACTTCCTTCTTCTCCTTCTTCCGCTTCTCTTTTTCAAAGTTGATGATGACTGTGGGGTCTTCCGTGACCCACTTCCGCACGATGCAGCGTTGAAAGAATGCGTGCATCGTCTTCTTGTTCCGCTTGCACGTTCCGATGCTGTTTCTGCGCCACAGCCGCTTCCCCTTCTCGTTCACCCGGTTCTTCTTCCAGGATGCGTTCTCGTTTTCCCAATCACGACGGAACTGCTTCATCTCGTCCTGCCCGAAGTGTTGGATGTACGTGATCCCTTTGTCATCGGAGAACGCCTGTAGCTGATCCATCAGGGTCGTGTACTTGTCGAGGGTCGAGTCCTCGGCACCCTTGTCCCGAACGTCGCCCATGAAGTCCTCAATGGCGGCTTCGATCTTCACGAGCGTGGGATCTTCGATCTCCGCTTGCCAGTCTCCACGCTCCAGCCGCACACGAGTGACCGCTTTCGCCGCATCGAGCGTGATCTTCCCGGTCGCACGGCGCTTGAAGCCTTCGGAATCGGAATGGACGCCGCACGAATAATACGGACAGGCGCAGACGGCCCGGTTGGGCAGCAAGTCCCACTCCCCGATCTTCTTCTTGCTCCGGCATGTTTCCGTATGCCGCCGACGAAACTCCAGGCGCAGCATGACGGCCTTAATCTCCGAAGGTGTCATCAAACACAAGTGTCCAGCAAACTGTCCAGTGGGACAAGTTGCCGAAAGAGAACACTCGTATTTTCTTCAGATGGATGTGGTTTATACAAGAGCTAACTGCTCTTCAGTTGGCTCCGCTCAACAGTACCAAGGCTCTGTCAGGTACGGAATCGTGGCGCGCGCCGCCATCGGAACGTCGGGAAAACTGCCTGCCTGCGCCAGTTCCCCGATCGCTCGGAAGATCTCCAGCCGGCTGCTCCGCTTGCGTTCCTCGCGTTTGATCGTCTCTTGAATCGCGATGCACAACTGATCCATCGAGCGGTCGCGGTTGTGCCACGGATAGCACAGGGCGCGATGATCGTAGGGCTCGATCATGGCACGCACCTCGGCCATTTCCAGCATTAGCGATCCTTCCGGAATCAACAGGCGAATCGCGAGCTGAATCGGCGCCACGTCGCCCGCCAGATCGAGTTGCATCAGCGCTTGCAGAAACTCGCGATAGCCTTCGCGAGTTGTCCACGGTGTGAACGGAATGAAGGTCGGCGACATCTCCAGGCCGGCGTCGCGCATCAGCGAGAGCGCCTTCTCAAAATCCGCCCGCGTGTGTCCCTTCTCCAACTTCCGGAGAACCGAATCGTCCAGCGACTCCACTGCCGAAATGACCAATACGCAGCCGGTCTGCTTCAGCACGCGCAACAGATCCTGGTGCTTGAGCAAGTGCTCGATCTTGATCGTAGCGTCGTAGGTGAGTTCCGGCCACTCCGCGTGGAGCGCCTCCACGATTTGGACCGCGTGACGCGGCCCGTTGAGGAAATCGGGATCGCCGAAGGTGATGTGTCCGGCGCCTGCGGCCACCTGTTGGCGGATGTCCGCCAGCACCACTTCGGGCTGCACGATGCGAAACTGGCCGCGATACACGGGCACCACCGGACAATGCCGGCAGAGATGCTTGCATCCCCGCGACGCCTCCGTGTAGCCGACCCGCTGCGTCGCGCCATTCGTCACCAGTTGCGCGTAGGCCGCGAGCGGCGGCATTCCCGCACGATCGGGAACCAGAAACCGCTGCCGCGCCAAGGAAACACTCGCGCGATCGGGGCCATCGCCGCGAGCCCAATCGACCAGGCCCTGCTCGAATTCGCCGCCGACGACGGTACCTACACCGTTGCGCCGGAGCAGTGCGGCGTTGAGCGGAGCGTAGAGCCCATAAGCGCAGAGCCGCGCTTCGGGATTGAACGACTTGACGCGATCCAGCACTCGCAGGAAGAGGCGCGTGGCTGTGTGCATCGGCAAATAAAACGCGATGGCCTCGGCCTGTTCGACCGCCGGGCGCGGCAGAGGATTGCATGCCAGGTCGACTACGGTCACCTCGTGGCCTTCGGCGCGTAGCCACGCGGCGGGAGACGCCAGTCCAAACGGCTGGCGGCCCAATTCGTAGGTGGAGATCAAAAGGACCCGCACATCACCATTATGAGGCGCTCTGATAAAATAAAGATACCTCCCTCATGTTTGCTACCACGACCATTGCCGATGAGATTCTCGATCTGAAGAAGCAGCGGAGGGCAATTCTGCTGGCGCACCACTACCAGGAACCCGAGATTCAAGATCTTGCAGACGTGGTGGGAGACAGCTTGGAATTGGCGCGCAAGGCTCGCGAGTTTTCGGGTGATGTGGTGGCGTTTTGCGGTGTCTGGTTCATGGCGGAGACGGCCAAAGTGCTTAATCCCAGCCGTGTTGTGGTGGTGCCGGATCGCGAAGCCAGTTGCAGCCTGGTGGAGAGCTGCCCCGTCGAGCCGATTCGCGAATTCCGCCGCAATCACCCCGACTACGCGGTCGTGAGCTACATCAACACTTCGATCGAGGTGAAAGCCGAAAGCGACATTCTCTGCACCTCGCGCAACGCGGTGAAGGTGGTCAATTCCATCCCCGCCAGCCAGCCGGTTCTATTTTTGCCCGATCGCAACTTAGGCGATTACGTACGTAAAGAGACAGGCCGCGAGAACATGCAGATCTGGCAGGGATCGTGCATCGTGCACGCCACCTTTCCTGCGCGCAAAGTGGTGGAAGCGCGCGCCGAGCATCCCAACGCCAAAGTCGTGGCCCACCCGGAGTGCCCCCAGTCCGTGCTGGCAATGGCCGATTTTATCGGATCCACCTCCGCAATCATCGAATGGTGCGCCGCCGACACCGCGGCCGAGTACATCGTAATGACGGAAAGCGGCGTCAACTATTCGCTGGCCCGCGTAGCGCCTCACAAGCGGTTCTATTTCGTGGCGAACGAGAACTGCAATTGCAGCGAGTGTCCGTACATGAAGCTGAACACACTCGAGAAGCTCAAACAGTGTCTGACCACGCTGGAGCCCCGGGTCGAGCTGTCCGCGGAGATCATGCGCCGCGCCCTGGTTCCGCTGGAGCGCATGCTGGCCGTGAAATAGATGCCGCCATCCGCACCCCTGCTCGATTCTTTCGGCCGCGCCCACGACAATCTGCGCATTAGCGTCACCGACCGGTGCAACATTCGCTGCTTCTACTGCATGCCGGAGACCGACGTGCACTTTGTCGAGCGCAGCGAAATCCTCGACTTCGAAGAGATCGAGCGCTTTTGCGTGATCGCGGCGCGGCTGGGAATCAACAAGCTGCGAGTCACCGGCGGCGAGCCGCTGTTGCGGCGCGATCTGCCGGTTCTGATCCGGCGCCTGGCAGCGATCCCGGGAATTCACGACCTCGCCCTCACCACGAACGGCGTGCTGCTGCGCGAGCAGGCGCAGGCATTGTACGACGCAGGTCTGCGGCGCCTCAACGTCCATCTCGATACGCTCGATCGCGCGCGTTTCCTGCAAATCACAAGGCGCGACGACCTGGGCCGAGTCCTCGACGGACTGGCACGTGCAAAAGCGATTGGATTCTCGAAGATCAAGATCAACGCGGTCGCGGTCAAGAATCTGGTTGAGCCCGACGTCGTGCCGCTGGCGCGTTTCGCCCGTGAGAATGGATTCGAGGTGCGCTACATCGAGTTCATGCCGCTGGATGCGCAGAATCTCTGGGACCGGAGCAAGGTGTTGCTTGCCGATGAGATGATCGAGGCGCTGTCGCGTGAAATCTCGCCGCTCACTCCGGTGCCCGACCCGGATCCGCGCGCTCCCGCTACTGAGTACGAATATGCCGATGGCGGTGGGACGGTGGGCTTCATCGCCTCGGTCAGCCGGCCATTCTGCCTCAACTGCAACCGCGTACGCCTCACTGCCGATGGCAAATTGCGCTACTGCCTGTTCGCCATTCAGGAGGACGACGTAAAGGGACTGATGCGCTCAGGCGCCTCCGACGACGAGATCGCCGCGCTGATTCGCCGCAACATCGCCGGAAAGTGGCTGGGCCACGAGATCAGCTCCACCAAGTTCGTCGCTCCTCCCCGACCGATGTACTCGATCGGCGGGTAGACGCCCGGCAACCTACGACTTGGGGTGGAACTGATCCTCGCGCGGCGGCCGCGGTGACTCCTCTGGCGTCGCGATCTCCAGATTCACTACCACGGGATCCTGACCGCTGCGGACCACCACAGCTTCGACCGGTGCATCCGCGAGCGCATTGATCTCCTGGTGCGGCACAAACGGCGGGACATAGATGAAGTCGCCGGGACCTGCCTCGGCCACGAACTCCAAACGATCGCCCCACCGAAAGCGCGCTCGTCCCCGCACGATGTAGAGGACCGTCTCCAATTCGCCGTGATGATGAGGGCCAGTCGCGACGTCGGGCTGCACCACCACAGTGCCCGCCCAAAGCTTCTGCGCTCCGGCGCGTGCATGCGTGATAGCGGCGGCGCGAGTCATACCGGTGGTCTGTGGCGTGTTGTAGTCCAACTCGCCGGCGCGCACGATGCGAATGCCATGTTGCTCCCAATCGGGCATAGTTCCGTTCTACCACTCCGATGGTAGGGTAGGAGCGGGGGTGCCGCCACACTGCTGTCGGTGGATGAATATCTGCGAACCTCGTACAGCCCCGATCGAGAATTTCGAGACGGCGTGCTGGTGGAGAATAATGTGACCTGCTTTTCGACCTGCGCTTGAAAGCACATCCGCCAATGTGGCACAATCAGGCAATTCTGACCGAAGCGGAACTTGTCCTCCACGGCGACCTGGGAGAGCTGCAGTGTCTGGTGGCCGAAATTACTCGATTCTGCCGGGAGAACGCTCTCGGCGACGAGGTGGAATTCGAATTGAACCTGGTCCTGGAAGAGTTGTTCACCAATTCGGTCCGGCATGGGGGCTGCGCGGGAATGAAAAATGCCGTACGTGTCCGCCTCGCGAAGCATACCGACGGCGTTCACGTGGAGTATTTCGATCACGGCGCTGCCTTCGACCCGCTGACCGCTCCGCTTCCTGCTATCGATCGGCCGATCGAAGAGCGCCAGGTGGGTGGCCTGGGAATTCACCTGGTGCGGCAGATCATGCAGGATTTGGAGTATCATCGCGAAGGCGAATGGAATCGCATCACCATGCGGCGGCCCGGTTGACCGTCCCATAGTTAGGAATCAGATGATCCAACTGACACAGGAAACGAAGTCCGGATGGTGGGTTGTGGGGGTTCAGGGACGCGCCGATGCCGAGGCGGCCGACGAACTGGAAGGCGCGCTACGCGCCGCTCTCGAAGCGCACCCTAAGGTCGCGGCCGATCTGGCGAAGCTCGACTACATCTCGAGTGCCGGACTGCGCGCCGTGATTCAAGCGGCGCGGGCAGCGCAGGCGCGCAACGCTGAGTTCGCCGTCTGCTCGCTGAGCGCCCCGGTCAAAAAGGTTTTCGACATGAGTGGAATGCACCATATCCTCAGGATTCATGGAGAACTGCCATGCTGACGATGCTGGAAGAAGTCGTACTGCTCGCAGTGGATGAAAAGACCGGCCAGCTACGGTCGACGCGCGAGTTCGGAACCGCCTATGCACTGGTCGGAGCGGTCTTCTTCGACCTCGCGCTGTTGCGGAAGATCGATACCGACACCGAATCGATTCACATCATCGACACCGCGCCTACCGGCAATGCTACGCTCGACCACGTCCTTAGCCAGATGGCGCAGCGGCCCAATCTCACCACGGTGCGGGCGTGGATCGAAGAATTGTTTCTGCAGCGCGCCGATCTGGAGGGTGAAGCGCTGTCATCCCTGATCGGACAGGGCATCCTACGGCACGAAGTATCGAAGCTGCTGTGGATCATCGACGTGGAACGTTTCCCGATGGTCAACAATCGGCATCAGCAGCACGTCAAGCTTCGCCTCGCGCACGCCATCCTGACCGACGACATTCCGGATACCCGCGACATCATGCTCGTCAGTATCGCCGAGCGATGCGGTCTTCTAAATTACGTGCTCAGTTCCGCGGAATTGGCGAATCGCAGGGAACGCATCGAGATGCTTTGTAATCTGGAGACGATCAGCCGCAAGGTGACCGATGCCATTCTGAACCTCGATAACAGCTTGCGCCAATCGATGACGAAGGTAGTCTGAGGCGTTTAGAGCGCCGCACTCAATAGGGCGAGCCCCAGTTGATGGTAGGCGAAACCGCAGGATTGACGTGTAGCACTGAAAACAGCCAGCGACTCGGCTTGGACTGCGGGATGGGACATCGGCAATTTGGCGGAAGGAAGCCGGAAGATCGACCTGAACGCCGCCCGTACTGCCTGCTTCCAGCGCCCCGTCTCGCGGAAATCACGGCTACGTCCTTACGGATAACAGCGAGCGGTAGTTGCACCGCTGCCCGATGGTTCGCCGGCGAAGGAGCAGCGCGCCTCTACGCGACTGCTACGGTAACTCCATCCGGCGCCGGGGCCTCGACTTCACTCTCCGGCTCGTCGTCGTAAAATCCCTGCGTTACCTGCTCGTGAAACCAGCTCCGCACGCTGAGAGTTGCTGCGTGAATCTCGTCGTCGTGTGCTATGAGGCAAACAGTGCAATCCTTCATGATCTTTTCCCATCGATTCAAACTGTACTATGCAAGCGTATCCCCGAACCTTCCATCCGGCAAGACGGGCACTGGTAAATATCGTTGCATAGTCTTCGGTTATGGACCTTTGGTTACAGGATATAACGACTCAGGTCCTGGTCCTTCACAATTTCGGCGAGTTGCCGGCGAACGTAGTTCGCGTCCACCTTAACTGATTTCTTCTTCAAGTCCGGACCTTCGAACGACACCTCCTCCAACAATTTCTCCATGATGGTGTGCAGGCGGCGCGCGCCAATGTTTTCGGCGCTCTCGTTCACTTGCGCCGCGAACTTTGCCACCTCTTCAAGAGCGTCCTCGGTCAACGTCAGCTTGATGCCTTCGGTCTCCAGGAGAGCGGTGTACTGCTTGGCAAGCGCGTTCTTCGGCTCCTTCAGGATCCGAATGAAGTCCTCCACCGAGAGCGACTTCAGCTCTACGCGAATCGGAAAACGTCCCTGCAGCTCCGGGATCAGATCGCTCGGCTTCGAGACGTGAAAGGCCCCCGCCGCGATGAACAGAATGTGGTCCGTGCGCACGAAGCCGTAACGCGTATTCACGGTAGTACCTTCCACAATCGGCAGAATATCACGCTGCACACCCTCGCGACTCACGTCGGGACCGTGTCCGGATTCGCGGCCCGCGATCTTGTCGATCTCGTCCAGGAAAATAATGCCGCTCGATTCCACGCGCTCCAGTGCGACGCGGGTGACCTGATCCATGTCGATCAGCTTCTGCTCCTCTTCCTGCACCAGGTAATCGAGCGCTTCGGCCACGCGCATCTTGCGCCTTCGCGTCTTCTGGCCAAAGAGGTTCGGCAGCATGTCCTTCAGATTGATGCCCATCTCCTCGATCCCGGTGTTGGTGGTGACCTCGAGGGTCGGCGCACGATCCTTAACGTCGAGCTCCACCAGGCGCTCGTCGAGTTTGCCTTCGCGCAGACGCTCGCGCAGCTTTTCGCGGGTGCGCTCCAGGCTCTCGCTCGCTTCGGGCGACGGCGGCATCAACAAATCGAGCAGGCGCTCCTCCGCATTCAGCTCGGCACGGTCCGCAACTTCGTCCAGGCGCTCTTCGCGTACCATATCGATCGCGATATCCACCAGGTCGCGGATCATCGACTCGACATCGCGCCCCACATATCCGACTTCGGTAAACTTGCTCGCTTCCACCTTCATGAAGGGAGAGTTCGACAGACGTGCCAGCCGGCGCGCCAGTTCCGTCTTTCCCACGCCGGTCGGCCCGATCATCAGAATGTTCTTGGGCATCACCTCTTCCGCCATCTCCGGGGCCAGTTTCTGGCGACGGATGCGGTTACGGAGCGCGATTGCCACTGCGCGTTTCGCCTCGGCCTGTCCTACTACATGTTTATCGAGTTCACGCACAATTTCGCGGGGCGTCAACTCGTCGAGGATCGGCTCCTCATCCGCGGACTGGCCGGGCAGATAAATGACCATGGCTACTCGAGCTCCTCGTACGTGACGTTGTCGTTGGTGTAGATACAGATTCTGCCGGCGATAGCCATGGCTTCTTCCGCGATGCGCTTGGCGGATAGCTTAGTATTGCGCAGCAGCGCCGTGGCCGCTGCATTGGCAAATGGGCCACCCGAGCCAATAGCCGCAATTCCTTCGTCCGGCTCGATCACGTCGCCGTTGCCGCTCACCAGATAGGTGTTCTTGGCGTCGGCGACCAGCAGAAGTGCTTCCAGGTGGCGTAGTGCTCGATCGGTGCGCCAGTCTTTGGCGAGTTCCACCACCGAGCGAGAAAGATTTCCGTTGAACTGCTCCAGTTTTGATTCGAAGCGGGCAAACAGCGCGAACGCGTCCGCTGTGGAGCCAGCGAATCCTGCCAGGATCTTGTCATTGTACAAGCGCCGCAACTTGCGGGCGGTTCCCTTGAGGACTTCCTGGCCGAGGGTAACCTGTCCGTCGCCGGCCATCACAACCTTGTTATCGCGGCGGACGCAGATCACCGTCGTGGACCTTATCTTCTGTTTCATTGTTTGCGTGACCCTATTTTAGCTCACCGCTCGAACCCGCAAGCCAAAACGCCGCGTAACGATTCTCGACGCGTGCCGACGCACAGCCATTCCCGACCGTGTGCCGCCGATTCGATATCGTGCGCGGGGAATTATTGTTCGCAAGGACGGCAGCGCGGCACAGGGAGCCGTGCCAGATGTCGCCTGATTTGAGGCCGAGCCTACAGGTGGGAGAACACGAATGTAAAAACCGGGCGGCCAGGCGGTATACCCAGCACGCGCCTAAATCGGCGAGGCGGACCGCGCCAGACGAGGGCGGCAGGCCTGCCGCACGGCCTTCATGGAGGGACAATTGTTACGCGCGCTGGCAGGTAAGCCCCAAGGGCCTCTCGAAGTACACCAACTCCGGATCCTCAAAGCTTGTATCAGCCAAAAGGCGCTTTTATTTCGACCGGCGATCAACGGAGCGGCCTTTGGAGAAACTGAAGAGACGCATGCCTCAGCTGCCGCTGCAGGGCAAGACGAGGCATGCGCATTCCCTACGCTGCTTTGCGCGCTCGAGTACGTGCGGCCTTCGCCGCAGCCTGTTTGCGGCCCGAGGCGCCCTTGGTACGGACTGCCTTTTGTGCCGACTGCTTGCGAGCCGCACTGCCTCGCCGCTTCGCACTTCCGCGCGACTGCCTCGACAGCGCAGTGTGCGACGCTGCTGCCGAACCCTCGCGCTTCAGAGCATTGGTAGTGGCTCGCGAGCGCTTTGCATTCGGCTTCCCGCTCTTGGCCGCAGTCTTCGTGCCCTTCTTTCCTGGCGGAGGGGGAATCTTCACGCCCGCCCGTCTCGCCTTCGACAACCCGATTGCGATCGCCTGCTTCGCCGACCGGGCGCCGTGCTTTCCTTCGCGCACGTGCTCGATTTCTTCGTGCACGTACGCGCTGGCTTTTGTAGACGGTGACTTGGCCTTGCGCGCCTTTTCTTTCGTCTTTTTCTCAGGCATGGTTATAGGCCACCGCCACCTCGCAGTGTCTTCCGCTCCTCTGATTGGTTCCAGTAAGGAGAACGCCCGTAGTGTTTGTAGACTTGAGCACCCCACGTCTCGTCCGCCATGTCGGGCCAGTTGTTCTTGTCGAACCCCGGCGCCGTCTCGAGCGTACGCTTGTCCACATCCAGGATAAAGCACTGCTCGTCCTGGTCCACCGTCAAAGAGCTCCACGGCACCGCGAACAACTTGTTTCCGATTCCCAGGACTCCGCCAAACGAGAGCACGGCATAGGCGACCTGGCCTGACGGAATATCGATCATGATCTCGTTGACCTTTCCGAGATCTTCGCCGGCGGCATTGCGCACCGTGTCGCCTGCCAACGTGCTGGCAGCCAGGACGCGGCGCAGTCTCTTCTCCGGATCTGTCTTGATGATATTTCCTCTCTGCATTGGTAATGCTCCTTATGATCATTACTCCTGCATCTTCGCGGCCTATCTGCGGTTTCTCACATCTTTCTCCGCGCGGCGAATGCGCTTACCGGATCGGAACATCCACGGCGCCCAGTCTACCGGATGCCGCGTCGCGCACCACGACGCGCACGCGTTCCGAGCCCGCTGGAACTTCCACCTTGATCGTAAGGAGCTCTCCTTCTTTCAGAAAGCGATCATACTGAGACGGCTTTAGTTCCAAGTGTGCCGTTTGTCCCGTAGTCTTGAGCGCTGCCATTTCCGCGCCGAACACCACAGCTCGTACATCGAGCGTGGCCTCCCGCGTTCCTTCCGCCTTGCTCTCGAAAGCGACCTCGTGCCAGTCCAATACGATCGACAGGGCGGCCTGCCGAGATAAGTCCGTCGGCTTCTCCAGTAGCTTTGCGACAATCGTCAGGCCTGTCGAGACCAGCGGGCTCATGGCTGCACTTTGCAATAGCGATTGCCGCGTCGTCTGATCGCTGGGTAGATCGGGCAGAGCGTAGTAACCCTTGCGATAGCGCGCTTCTAATCCGGCCCGGTTCAGTTTCACTTTGATCTCGCGGAACCGCCCGTCCCACTGATTGTGAGAAGGAGTGAACGACAAAACGTACGTGACCTCGCTATCGTCCAGAGCGCGGCGAATGCAGCCGGACACGTCGTTATTTCTGCAGGCGCGGCCGCCGGTCCGTTCCGCTAACACGTCCGCCACGGTGTGCGATTCTTCGATCTGCCTCTGGGCGCGGCGGTCCTCCGGATTCTTCCCTGTAACGATCTTTGCCGTGCTCGAGGCGCCGAGACTGGGCATCCATTCGGTCATGCCGATTAACCCGCGAGCGTCCACCGGATAGATGGCGATCCCGGCATCGTTGAACCCGCGCCAGGTGGTCTGTTGCTCCGTCGCGGTCATCGGTAGCGGGAAATTGCTCGAAACCCAGATCAGGTTTTTACGACCTTTGATCCCGGCCAGATGATTGGCAATTGCCTGCAGTGCGATGGCGGTCGCGCCGGCGCGGTCATCATGGCTGAAGCCCGCGAGTTTTGCATTCGCACGATTGATCATTCCGTCCAGGTAATCGATTCCCGTATTCGAGTCCTCATAAACCGAGGACGCTGCGGTCCGCGACTCCTGCGGACGCAATCGATCCAGCGCGGCCAACAACGCCGGGACATCCGAGGTGAAGTCGTGTACCACGTGCAAACGGTCGGTCAGGGCATAGATCGCCACGCTATCCCCGGAATGGAGCTGTTTTAACAACTGGATCAGCGACTCCTTGACTCGTGCCTGGTCGGAGAATCGCGTATTCAAACCGTCCAATAGAATGGCCGTGACCGAATTAGGCAGGGGCCGGGCCCGCGTTTCGCCATTCACCACGAATGTTGCGAAGCGATTCGAAACCAGGCCTTCGACAGAACCCGCCGCCTGATCGGGCCAAACCTCGTTGGTCTCTTTGGTGCAATCGACGATCTTCTGCCGGCGGCCTTCATCGTACAACGTGAAATCGTTCCGACTGAGGTTGGACACCGGACGGCCTTTCGAATCGCGCACCACGACGCTGACCTGCAGCAGATTCGTTGTCACTTTGATCAGCGGGGCGAAAGACTCCGCGCCCGCCGGTTCTTGCGCCATCACGGGAGAGGCCCCGAGCGCCGTCGCGATGGCCAGCAGTAAGTGAAGGCACGTCATGGAATCCACCTCGTCAGACGCAGACTGCTCCGAGAATCCTATCACCAGTGAGTGCGGCCCCAAAAATGCATCGCACCATGCAATTCCGCGGAACCTCCTGCCATTCTCAGCGTAAGCTCATTAAAGAGGTTGCCCCCATGCTACTCCAGGACATTCGCTATGCCCTTCGTGTCCTACTGAAGAACCGCGCGTTTACACTCGTTGCGGTGCTTTCACTGGCAGTCGGAATCGGCGCTAACTCCGCCATGTTCAGCTTCGCCGACGGGCTGATGTTGCGTCCCCTGCCTGTGCTCCATCCCAACGAAGTCGTCACCATCCACGCCAGGACGTCCAAAGGCCCGCAAGTCAATCTCTCTTACCGCGACTATGTCGACTACCGGGACCGCAACACCACCTTCGACGGACTGGTGGCCTACTCGGTAGTCCCCTTCGGGTTCGCCCCGCGCACTGACGCACTGCCGCAAGTGAAGTATGGCTTGATGGTGTCGGGCAATTTCTTCCAGGCAATGGGAGTGGTTCCGGCGATAGGGCGCGGGTTCCGTCCCGATGAGGACGAGGTCCCCGGACGAGACGCCGTCGTGGTGCTGGGCCACGATTTCTGGATGCAGCAATTCGGAGGCGACCCCTCTGCGGTCGGCAAAACGCTGCAACTGAATGGCCTGGAGTTCCACATTATCGGCGTGGCGCCCGAGGAATTCAGCGGCATGGATCAGTATTTGCGTCTTGCGCTCTTTGTGCCGATTCACATTTCCCCGCGGCTCGCGAGCGATCCGAAAAACAGCGTCCTGGAATCGCGCGACAATCGCTCGCTCCTGGTGAAAGGCCGATTGAAACCCGGCGTCTCCATCGCCCGGGCCGAAGCCGAACTACAGGTCATCGCCAAAAGCCTGGAACAAACCTATCCGGAGACCAATCGGGATCAGGGCATCTCCATCCGCACTGAACTCCAGGCGCGCGTGGAACAATCTCCGCCCGATGCCACGCTCGTGGGCATGCTGTTGACGCTCTCCGCTCTCGTGCTGCTGGTGGCCTGCGCAAACGTCGCAAATCTGCTGCTGAGCCGCGCGCGTGCGCGTTCTCGCGAGATCGCGGTGAGGCTCGCCATTGGCGCCGGGCGCTTCCGCCTGGTGCGCCAACTACTCACCGAAAGCCTGGTGATCGGGATTGGAGGCGGCATGCTCGGATTGGCGGTGGCCTATGGCGCGATCTCATTTCTCAACCAGGTGCAGGTCCCAAGCGAGCTGCCGATTTCGTTGACCTTTCACCTCAATGCGCGCACCCTCGTTTTCGGCATTACCGCATCACTCTTCAGTGTGATCCTCTTCGGATTGATTCCCGCGTTCCATACCACCCGCACCGACCTCGTCCGTACCCTGAAGGCCGGCGACGCCGATAGTCTCGGAAAGCAACGCCTCTGGGGACGCAATCTGCTGGTGGTTGGGCAGGTCGCCGTGTCCCTGGTACTGCTGGTGCTCACTTCGATGCTGTATCGCGGCTTCACGCGGGAACTTAAAGCCGGACCAGGCTTCCGCACCGACCACCTCCTGTTGATGAGCTTCGACCCGAGCCTGGTGAAGTTCAGCGAGGCCCAGACCCAGCAATTCTTCAAGCAGTTAGTGGACCGGGCGGCCGCGATGCCCGGAGTGAAATCCGCGGCACTCGCTTCGGTGCTGCCGATGTTTCCGGTCCAGGATGGGCGCGCGATCGCGCCCGAGAATTATCAGTTTCCGAAGGGCAAGGACGCTGAGTCTATGCTCTCCGCGACGGTGGACAATCATTACTTCGAGACCATGGACGTCAAGATCGTCCACGGCCGCGCCTTTGGGCCGGCCGATACCGCATCCACACCCAAAGTAGCGGTCATCAACGAAGTAGTGGCGTCGAAATACTGGCCCAACCAGGATCCGGTCGGCAAGCGTTTCCATCTGGACGATTCACGCGGTCCGCTCGTGCAGGTCATCGGCGTGGCCAAAACGGCGAAATACCTTTTCATTTCCGAGCCTCCTCTGGAGTACTTTTACCTGCCCCTGTCGCAGAACCCAAAGACGCATATGTCGCTGGTTGCGCAGTCAGTGGGTGACGCGCAAGGTCTCGCCGCGCCGCTGCGAGAGGCGGTCCGCGGCATCGATGCTAACCAGCCGATTTACGATGTCCGCACGATGGAGGACTTTTACCAGGCGCGCGCCGTCAAGACGCCCGACATGATCGTGGAGACGGTCGGAGCGATGGGCGTGCTTGGTCTGCTTCTGGCGATGGTGGGCCTGTATGGACTGGTGGCGTATTCGGTGAGCCGGCGCACGCGAGAATTTGGGATTCGCATGGCGATCGGCGCGGAACGCACACAGGTCTTGCGGATGGTGATGCGCCAGGGATTGTGGCTGTCACTGGCTGGCATTCTGATCGGGCTCGTGCTGAGTCAGGGCGCGCGGCAGGTGCTGAACTCCGCGTTCGGACCTGGTGATGCGGGTCCGGTCACGTTTGTACTGGTGCCGGCGGCATTACTTGCGGTGACGCTGCTCGCCGCTTTCGTCCCGGCGCTACGCGCCTCGCGAGTGCCTCCGATGAAGGCGCTTCGCTACGAATAGGCAAGCTTCCGCTCTGACGGTCTGATGACTTGCAGTCGTGGCGTTGTGCGTCGGCAAGAGTTGATTGCATCTTTCGCATTGAGAGCCGCGCGTCGTCAGCAAGCGTTGATTGCACGTTTCGCATTGCGAGCCGCGCGCGTCAGCAAGCGTTGATTGCACGTTTCGCATTGCGAGCCGCGCGTCGTCAGCAAGCGTTGGTTGCACGTTTCGCGTTGCGCGCCGCGTGCGTCAGCAGCGCTGATTGCATCTTTCGCATTGCGGGCCGCGCGCGTCAGCAAGCGTTGGTAGCACGTTTCGCATTGCGAGCCGCGCGCGTCAGCAAGCGTTGGTTGCATCTTTCGGTTGCGAGCCGCGCGCGTCAGCAAGCGATGGTTGCATCTTTCGCATTGCGAGCCGCGCGCGTCAGCAAGCGATGTCCCAAGCGCAAGGAATCTTGAGGCTCCCGACACTCGTATCGGGCCTACGCATTCGGGAGTCACATAGCCTCCCAAATAATTGCCGATTTGTGGGGAAAATCAACGAAGTGGCCGCGCCATGATATTCCTATTAGGATCGGGCGTTTATGAAAAAATCCCTGCTCCTGTTCCTGGCCGCCGCCTCGCTCTTTGCCGCAGCCGTGGACTATGCCGCCGAAGGCAAACTCTGGTGGGCGCATATCCAATATCTCGCCGACGACAAGCTCGAGGGCCGCAACGTCGGCAGCGAGGGCTTCCGCAAGGCCGTCGAGTACGTCTCCACTTCCTTCGAGCGATCCGGCCTCAAGCCCGCCGGCACCTCGGGATATCTGCAGCCCGTGAAGTTCGAAACTCACCTCCTGATTGAAGACCAATCTAGCCTCTCGCTGGTCCGTGATGGTAAGCCCGAGCCTCTGACGCTCGGCGCGGACGCCACCATCAGCCCGCGCGCCGACCTTGCCCCGCTTCTCGAAGCGCCCATGGTTTTCGTCGGCTACGCCATGGTCATTCCAGAAGCAAAGTACGATGACCTCGCCGGGCTCGATCTGAAGGGCAAGATCGCTGTGTATGTGAATGGGCCCGGTCCCGCCGATGCTCCGGGGCCGCTGAAATCGCACTACTCCTCGGGCGTCGAGCGCTGGAACATGCTCCACAAGGCGGGGGCCATCGGAATCGCCACCATCGCGAACCCGCGCACCGCCGGCAATCGAGGTGGGGGCGCCAACGATGCGACCGGCGCCGGGGCCACAGCCAATGCCTCCGGAGCCGCAGCCCCACCTCCCGGACGCGGCGCGGGCGGCGGCGGACGCGGCGGGCGCGGACCTGCTCAGCCCACCATCATCCTCGCCGACCCGTCCCTGCAGGAGACTCAAGGACAACAGATCGCCATCGCCATCAATCCTCGCGGTGCGGAAAAGTTCTTCGCCGGCAGCGGACACACCTTCGAAGAGATTCAGAAGCTGGCTCGGGAAAATCAACCGCTCCCCAAGTTTCCGCTCCCTGCCCTGCTCCACGCCAAGACCGCCGTCAAGCGTGATTCTCTCGAGTCGACCAACGTCGCCGGCCTGCTCCCCGGCTCCGACCGCAAACTCAAGAACGAATACGTAGTCCTCTCCGCTCACCTCGACCATCTGGGTGTCGGCCGCCCCGTCGAGGGCGACAGCATCTACAACGGCGCGATGGATGACGCCTCCGGCATCGCAACCGTGCTGGAGGTCGCGCGCATCCTGAAAGCGTCGGGAGCGAGGCCCAAGCGCTCCATCATATTTCTGGCGGTCACAGCCGAGGAGAAGGGCGAACTCGGGTCGCGCTACTTCTCCGCCCATCCCACCGTACCAGCCAACGAGATCATCGCCGATATCAATCTCGACATGTTCCTGCCGCTCTATGCGCTCAAGTATCTCGAAGTGCAAGGCCTCGGCGAATCCACCCTCGGCGACTCGGTGCGCGCCGCCGCCAAGGAACTCGGCGTGGAAGTCCAAGCCGATAATGAGCCCGAACAGAACCGCTTCATCCGTAGCGACCAGTACAGTTTCATCCGCAACGGCGTGCCGTCGCTTGCCTTCAAATTTGGATACGCGCCCGGCTCTCCCGAAGAGAAGATTCGCAAGGATTGGGTGCGTGACATCTACCACAAGCCTGCCGACGACTTGAACCAGCACGTCGACACGGCCGCCGCCGCGCTGTTCGATCGCGTCATTCTGAAGCTCGTGGAGAGCGTTGCCGACAACGCCGCGCGCCCGCAATGGTACCAGGACAGCTTCTTCCGCAGGTTCGCAAAATGAGGCGGCACGGGCACCACCGCCTGTGTAACGTATGACGCTGGAGTCGAATCCCGCTCCGAATCGCCGGTCGCGGATCACGCACCCGGGCACACCCAACGCCCGCATCGCCTTGGGAGCATCGCTGCTCACCGTATTGCTATTCGCCACGCAACTGGCGCTCACCGATCGCCCCGCCGGCGAGTTCCTACCTGACTTCATCGATGTCGTTGTGATCCTCGCAGGCATCACGGCGTTCTTCTATACCTGGCGCCGCATTGGGAGTATCACCATCCCGGCCGAGTCGCCTCGCGAATTCTCCAACTATGCAGTGCTGCTCAATGCGCTGAAATATCAGTCGATCTATGGAAAGGACAACGTCGTCATCACCCGCCGTGGGCCTTTCGCCTTCCTCCTGGCGCTGCTTCCCGACGCGAGCCTGGTATCGATGAGCCCCTGGGTCCGCGCCATTGCGATGCGGGAAGCGGTGAAAGGTTCGCTCTACACCGCCGCCACCGTGCTCATTCTCATCTGGGCGATCTTCGACTCGCCCTCGGTGACCTTCCCGTATCTCTGCACCGGGCTGGCCTATTCGGGCTTCTATATCTGGGCGATCTGGTATCTTCGCCGCTGGGGCGGCGTTCTCACCACGCGTCATATGAGCTCGTCGATGATGGAATCGGCCGGACATCCGCAGACGCTCTTCCAGCTTCTCGAGAATCGCGTGCGCACGCTGCACGGAAACGCGGGGCCCCTGCGGGTGCTCTCCAAGCCTCCCGACATGCACCTCACCGGCGTCCAAAACACCGGCACCTTCGACTCCTACCTGCTTTACGAACTGCCGCCGGAGGTCGCCGACGGCCGGCCGCGCGCACGCTTTGGCACCATCGTCTCTCCAATCGCCTGCCTTGGCCTTGTGGCCGGAGTCTGGCTGCTGCATCTTGGCGTCACCACGGCGTTGAGCTTCGCCTTCTACTTCTGTGTCCTCGCGGGACTGTGGCTTTCATGGTCCGCATTGCGGCTGGCCTGGCAAATGGATACGCGCTTCCGCTTCGCCTCGCACGTCATTCTGGTCACACTCGAAGGCACCTTCTTTCAATCGAGTGTCACGGTCGGCAAATCGCACTACGATTCGCACGAATCGCGCAATACCGCGGTGCGGTCGGACATCCGTCTGAACTGCTACGCCGGCGAGGTCTTATCGGAGACCTCCGGCCTGCTCGACCCGCGCGAACTCGCGGGGACGCAGGCCACTCCGCGCGATGCCGAATTGATCCGGTCGTTCATCGCCGACGCCGAAGAGTTCCAGCACAAAGGCGTTTCACCGATCGGCATGAACTTCGACGAGAACGCCGCCGGCATCAACAAGTACAATCTGGGCGCCGTGAATGCGCGCGCCGCCCTGCAACCGCAGCCTCCAGCCGATCCCAGTCCTTCTTTGCTCGAACCGGGCGCAGACACCAAGACCTGTCCCGACTGCGCCGAGACCATCAAGCGCGCCGCCAAAAAATGCCGCTTCTGCGGCCATATCTTCTCCTGAAGAGCCGCTACGATACCGCTAAACAAAGCGGACCGCACCCGCTGTATCATATCTTGCAGATGAATCGCCGAAAATTCTTCTCGTCCGCCGGCGCCGCCGCAGCCGCGCTTTCCACAAATGTCGAACCAGTTGCAGCCGCGCCAACTCCACCCGTCCGCATGAGATTGGGATGCCAGAGTGCACCTACCAACGATGCCCACCTGAAATACTTCGCCCGATACGGCGTCCGCGACATCACCGGGTATCCCGAAATCGCCGACGGCCGCCTCTACGCCACCGTCGACGAACTGAAGCGCATGCGAGACCTCGCCGACAAGAACGGCATCACCATCGAAGGCATCGCGCCGCCTTTCCTCACCTCGAGCCACATCGATCGCGAAAAGCATCCCGCCATCATGCTCGCGTCAAGTCCCGAGCGCGACCGCGACATCGAATCCTTGCAGACCATGATTCGCAACTGCGCCGCGGCAGGCATCCCGTCCGTCAAGTACAACATGAGCATCCTCGGCGTGCTCCGCACCGGCCGCTCCCCGGGACGCGGCGACTGCACCTACAGCACCTGGCGCCTGAAGGACGCCCATCCCGATCCGCCTCTGACGCGCGCCGGCATGGTGGATGCCGATCATGCCTGGGAACGCATCACCTATTTTCTGGAACGAATCATTCCAGTCGCCGAAGAGTACAAGATCCGCATGGCCTGCCACCCTCACGATCCCGGCGTTCCGCCGGAGGGCTACCAGGGCGTGGTGCGCGTGCTGGGCACCGTGGACGGCTTAAAGAAGTTCCTCACCATCAAATCCAGCCCCTATCACGGCCTCAACTTCTGCCAGGGCACCGTCTCCGAGATGTTGAAGGATCCAGGCAAAGAGATCTATGACGTGATCCGCTACTTTGGATCACGCCAGAAGATCTTCAACGTACATTTCCGCAATATCCGCGGCCATCGTGACGATTTCATCGAAGTCTTCCCCGACGAGGGCGATATCGATTTCGTGAAGGCGATTCAGGTCTATAAAGAGGTCGGCTACCCGTACCTCCTGATGCCCGACCACGTGCCAGCCGCGCCGAACGATCCCAACGGACTGCAGTCCTTCGCCTTCTGCTACGGATACATTCGCGGATTGCTGCAGTCGATCACGTAAAACGCCGTTCAGGCGCACCCGTGGCGCAAACACTCATGTTTGCCGCGTCGACACTCTTGTCGACGCTTTTCGCGCGTCCGGCATTTTCGATGCTGCCGCTGGACTTCGCGAATCTCCTTACAGACCTCCTCGGAGGTGTCACAATTGATGTTGTGCACCTCCTGGGCCTCCTCGCCGGATTCTGGGCAGCCTCCACCAGCCCCACTTTCTCCCACGATGTCGCACCAATCCTGTATCGCCAGTGCGCGTCCTGCCATCGACCCGCCGGTGTCGCTCCCTTCAGCCTGCTTACTTATCAGGACGCTGCGAAGCGTTCCCGACTGATCGCCACCGTCACCGCCAAACGCTACATGCCGCCCTGGCTGCCGGTGGAGCCTCATTTTCAGCGCGAGCGTCGCCTCAGCGACCAGGAGATCGCCACCTTAGCGCACTGGGCCGACGCCGGAGCGCTGGCGGGCAACCCAGCGGAGACTGCCCCGCCCCCGCAGTTTCCGGACGGCTGGCAACTCGGCAAGCCCGATCTCGAAGTCGAGATGCGCGCGCCATACACTGTACCCGCGGAAGGCCCCGACCAGTATCGCTGCTTCGTGATCCCCACACCGCCTGGCCGCGACCGGTGGGTCCGCGCCATGGATACGCGACCCGGGGATGCCAAGGTCGTCCACCACGCTCTGCTCTTCCAGGATCTTTCAGGCACCGCGCGGAAGCGGGACACCGGCAGTGGCTATTCCTGTTTCGGCACGCCTGGCTTCCTGCCGGCGCGCGGTCTCGGCGGATGGACCCCTGGCTCCGTGCCGGTCCGCAAAGCCGATGGCATCCCAGACCTTCTGCACGGCGGCGCCGACCTCGTCCTTCAGGTTCACTACCACCCCACCGGCAAGCCGGAAACTGACCGCACCCGCGTAGCGCTATATTTCACGGATCAAGGGCCGACGCGGAAAGCGAGCGACCTCCCGCTGGGGTCGAACCAGATCGACATTCCTCCCGGCGAGCAGCATTACAAGGTCAGCGACCACTTCACCCTCCCGGTCGACGTCGAGGTACTCGCGATCAATCCCCACGCGCACTACCTCTGCAGGGACATGCTCGCGTACGCGGTGCTTCCCGACGGCTCGCGCAAGACCCTGTTGCACATCGCCGAGTGGAATTTCGACTGGCAGCAGGAATACGACTACATCTCACCCATCCGCCTGCCTGAAGGCGCTCGCGTGGAGATGGAATTTACCTATGACAATTCCGCCGCGAATCCGCGCAATCCCAACCACCCGCCAAAGCGCGTGGTCCTCGGTCCTGGTAGCACCGACGAGATGGCCGGCCTGCATCTCGGCATCGTTCCAGTCGATGCGGACGATGCGGACGAGTTGGCGCAAGCCCTCTGGGGCAAGATGATGCGCCAACTTCGCCGTGGTGGCCGGTGACCCCAAAATACCGGGAAGAAATTTCGACCGTCAACCGTCATACTAGTGGTAGCGGATCTCGAAAATGGTGATCGAATCGGATCGGGAGCTCGTCGCAGCCTGTCAGCGCGGGGAAACAGAGGCATTCCGCGAACTCTTCGAATCGTACAAAGATAAGGTTTACTCCATCGCTCTGCGGTATTCGGGCGATCGGGCGGTGGCAATGGACATCGCCCAGGACACCTTCCTCAAGCTCTTCTCCTCCATCCGCGACTTCCGCGGCGACTCCAGCTTTGAAACCTGGATCTACCGGCTGGTAGTCAACAGTTGCCTTGACCACAAGCGCAAGTATTGGCGCCTCATGCCACTGGCAGACGAGATCCTGGCGTCTCTCCGGTCCTCGGGCGACAGCTTGGCCGAGGTTCTGCGCGCCGAACTGAGCGCGCGGATCCGCTCCGCAGTGGATCGCTTGGCCCCCGATCTCCGCATCGCCATCATCCTGCGCTACACCGAGGGGTTGTCATATGCCGAAATCGCGGAGGTGCTTGGCTGCTCAGCAGGGACCGTGGCATCGCGTTTGAACCGCGCACACAAAGCGTTGGAACGCCGTTTGGCGCATCTCGCCGGCAGAAATGGGGGCGAAAATGCCTGATCGCCTGGATTTAGAACTGGAACTGGCTGAGGAGTTGTGCCCCGTCGCCGCACCCCATGAACTGTGGGAACGCATTCGCAACGCCGCAGGAGACTCGGATTGCCCGGTCCCGGTCCGCCCGATTGCGATTCGGCGGCCGGAGCCATCGTGGAGCGTATTGCCGATCGCCGCGATTGTGACCATCATGGTAGCGGCCGCCTCGCTGTGGATGGTGACCAGGGGGCAGGGCCGCGGAATCGACCTGCAACAGCTGGCAATGCAGGAACTGCGGACCCCGGCGCCGAGCGAATTCGATTCCAACGATCCCGCCCAGGTGAACGATTGGATGCGCCGCCAGGCCGGCATCGAGCTCAACATTCCGGAGCACACCAGCGCCTGCATCACCGGCGCGCGCGTCATCCGCCGGGCTGGAGAGCGAATCGCTGCCGTGACCTACCGTGTCGGTGAACAGAACGCGACCTTACTGGTTGCGCGCGGCGGCCAATCCGCCCACACTGGCCATGGACGAGCACAATGGCAAGCCCACGGACAGAGTTACGCCGTAGCCACTTCCAATCTGGAACGCTCCGATGCCGCCTGCCTGCTTTGCCACACCGCTTTGTAAATAGTGGTAAGCACCACCTACGAGAGGTTGTCAAACTCACCGATCCCTGGTAGCCTGAAATCAGGAACTGGGTTCCGGGGAGGGTCTCGATGCCTCAAACGCTGTCCGTACCGGGTCTGACCACTGGCCAGGCACCTTTCGTCGAGGAGGCTCGCGATCGCGGCGAGCTGTACATCACTCAGGAATACGACCTCTACACGGAAGAAAACCAGGAGGCTTGGCGTCAACTCTTCCGCCGCATTCGCCCGCGGTGGGAGCAATTCGCCAACGACCACTTTCTCCGCGGCGTCGAGGCGTTGGACTTGCCCTCGTCACACATTCCTCGCCTGTCAGACATCAACGAGAAGCTGAAACCGCTCACCGGTTTCCAGGCGAAGGCTGTCAGCGGTTACGTGCCTGGTTTTTTGTTCTTCGATTGCCTGCGTCGCCGCGAGTTCCCCACCACGGTTACGATTCGTCCTAAAGACAAGCTCGATTACCTGCCGGAACCTGACATTTTTCACGACCTCGCGGGACACGTCCCGATGCACACCGAGAAGGCTTTCGCGGACACGTTAGTGCGCTTCGGCGACTGCGCCCACACCGCGGTGGAAATGACCTCGTTGATTCGCGATGAGCAGGAGCGCAACCGTCGTCTCACCAACATCATCAAGGCGATGTCGCGCTTTTTCTGGTTTACGGTGGAATTCGGCCTGATGCGCTGCCGGCGCGGCACGTGCGCCTACGGCAGTGGGCTGCTGAGTTCCTACGGCGAACTACAGCATGCCATCCAATCGGACGAGGTACAGCGTCATCCCCTGCAGATGGAATGGGTGATCAACCAGGGCGCGGAGATCGATCATTACCAGCCCTTGCTGTTCATAGTCGACTCTTTCGACCACCTTTTCAGCCTGGTAGACCAGTTGGAACGCTGGATGCGCGAAGGCAAACTGAACAACGTGGCGCCGGGCCTGCCCGATGTGCCCGAGCGCGACCTCCGCAGCTTCCTGGAAGCCGCCCACAAGCTCTGAGCTTCAATTCGCAAAGTTGCGAATGAAGGTATCGTGGGGAAGTCCTTTGGCGATTGCCTTCTTGCGCAATGCGTTTGCTTCGTCCTGGGTAAGATGCGCTCCCAGCGAGATCAGGTACGAAGGAGGCCTCGTACCCAAAGTGAAGACCTCCGCATGGATTCCGGGGACCCTGCTGTTAATCGACTGCGCCTTCTTCTCGGCATCCGACTGCCGGAAATAAGTATAGGAAATCACCCGCCACGTCTGGGGCGATGACTTCGGAACACTCGCGCGCACGATCGGCGGCGGAGTTGTTTCCGCGACCGGCGCCGGGGCCGGAGGTGGCACAATCGCTACGGCCTGTGGTGTTGTAGCCCCATGGTGCGCAATCACAAAAATCAAGGCGAGTAGCGCGATGGCTGCTACCGCCGCTAATGGCACATATTTTGACAGCAGCGTGGGAGGCTCAGCTTCTTCGTCCTCGTCGCTCTCTACCTGTTCGCTCGCCACGTTACTGAAAGGCTCGTGCACCACGATCGGAGACATCCGCGGCGCGGACTCGCCCTCCTCGATATCCGCGGGCTTCTCGATTTCCTGCGCTGCCGGAACGACTTCGGCCGATGGGACGGCGACGAACGGTTGCTCCACGACCGGTGCAACCGCCGATTGGATCTCCGGCTCGGGCGCGGGACACAGCACTTCAGCGAGTTGCTCAGCAGTCCAGCGCTCGTGGACATCTGGCTCGGTGGCGTGCTGGATCATCGGACCCAAAGGATCCGATAGTCCCGAAACGCCCGCGAACCGGCCTCGTTCCAGTTTCCGGCCGCTCACGAGTTCGTAAACCAAAGCGCCCATCGCCCATACATCGTCGCATTGCCCTGCTTCGTCCGCTTCACCCAGCGTATCGGTCGCCAGCTTGATCCGATCTCCCACTGCCACGATGTGCTCCGCGTCGATCGAGGTGTGTGCCCACCCGTGCGAGTGCAGGTACCGCAGCGCGTCCACTCCCGCTGCGAAAACGTCGCGCGCCTCATCTTCGCTCATCGGACCGTTTTGCAGCGCCGCGGTGAGGCTGTCGTCCGGAGCTTCGAAGACTGCGTATGCGAATGGCCCTTCGGGTGTCTCGGCAGTACCGCAATCCAATAGCGCCATCAGATTGCGATGCTTGAGCCGCGCGGTACGCTCCCACAGCGCAAGCTGCATCTCAGCGGCAGAAGGACTCGCCTCCGTCAATTTAACAATCGCGCGTTGCCCTCCCGGCATATACGACGTCGAAAAAAAGGCGCCGGTCGCGTCGCTCCCGAGCCACTGATCCAGGCCGTAGGTGCCGGCCAAGGATGCTCCTTCCAGTTGTTCCCACGTGAAAGTCATATGCGAATCATGCGAGCCTGATTGGCTCTTGTCGGCGTTGATCTAACTTACATGTTAGTGGCATTGCGTGAAAAATGGAATACGTAAAAGCTGCTCGACGTTGCCGGGAAGAAAATACATTGCGATTCTGAACTGTTCCAGAAACAAAAGGCGTTCGGTGTTGGCCCTCGGTGTGCTACACGCAACGTTCCTCATATCTAGCGCCGAAGGAGAAACTCACCGTGTGGAACAAACGCAACGATGAGGGCTACGGCCCAAGACCACAGAACGAACCAGTCCGCAGCGCCGCGCCCGCAGGCTATCCTACTACTCCCACTACCGCTGCAGGGCCCGTCCCTATGCGAGACCCCGGCTTGCCGCCACAACAGCCCGCGGCAATCGGAGCCTCGATGCATATTAAGGGTGACATCCGGACCAATGAGGAGCTACTCATCGATGGCGAAGTGGAAGGCTCGGTGGAATCACACAGTATTCTCACTGTCGGTCCGAACGGAAGGGTACGGGCCAACATCAAGGCGCGCGAAGTAATCGTCTTCGGCAAGGTGCAAGGTAACATCAACGTGATGGAGAAGATCGCGATCCGCGAACAGGGCAGCCTGGTCGGCGACATCAAGACTGCCGGCATCAGCATCGACGACGGCGCTTATTTCAAAGGCAGCATCGACATCATACGGCCGGAGCCAAAGGTAAATGCGAAGCCGGTGAAGACAGAAGCCGCTGAAGCCCGCGCCAGCTAACGCCGGCCTGGGCAGGGCCACACATCAATCCCGCGCCTCCACAAATTCGCTCCGACACTGGGGCGCTACTTCCACCGATCCGTCCCAATTCCGTGGCAATACCCCACAGATCCGCCCCTAACCTGGGGACAGGCTACGTAACCCCCGAATTCAAGAATTCGGGGGTTACGTAGCCTGTCCCCAGATCTCGGTTGGTTTCGTGCACTTTCGCGACGGATTCGCCTCGACTCCGCCGTTAACAGTCCCGCCTCACCGTTCGTCTTCCCTCCAAAATTTCCAGCCGACCGGCTGGCATCTTGGAGGGAACATGAAAGACCATCGCCTGATCCGTGCCGCGCTTCTCCTCGGCGTCGCAGGATTCACCGCTGTCCACGCCAGCGACTATGTAGGCATCTACGCACGCATCGACAAAGTCGTGCTCGAACCCAACCGCGAAACGCCCGAGCGAATCCAAGTTTGGGGCATCTTCTCTCTCGCCGTCGGACCCCATGGGGGCGAGTACGCCCCGCCCGCTCGCGGCTATCTCTACTTAAGCCTCGCTGGTAATCCTCAAGCTGCCCGCGCCGAATGGAAGGACCTCCAGCAAGTGGCCGGAACCGGCCAAATCGTCGCCTTCGGCATGCGCGGCCAACAGCCGACTCTCCGCAAAGCGGACGATCCCCCCAAAAATCCTGACCCGTACGCCACCAACACTGGCGTCGTCAAAGTCGGGGCGAAGTCCGAATATCCGCCGGTAAAAGCCCTGCTCGCCTTCAAGGAGTGACATGCCATGTCATCCCTATCCTTGCCGCTCGCGGCTCGCCGATTCCGCCAGGACGCTCTCCTGGCATCGCTGGCGATCGCACAGGGACTCGTCTTCCTGACGCTTCCTTCGGCGCCTGTGATCGCTCTCGGCATCTGGTGGAACTCCAATACCATCTCGCATCGCTTCATCCACCGGCCGTTCTTTCCTTCGCGGGCATGGAACCTCCTGTTCGGCGCCTATCTCAGCGTTCTGCTCGGAATTCCGCAGGCCCTGTGGCGCGACCGTCACCTGGCCCATCACGCGGATCTCCGCCCGCACCTGCGCATCTCAGTCGAACTCCTCACCCAGGTCGCGCTGGTACTCGCGTTCTGGGCAGTCGTGGGTGCCCGCTCCCCGCGATTCCTTTTCTCGATCTACCTGCCCGGATACGCCGGTGGCCTCGCGATCTGCTTTCTTCACAGCCATTACGAGCATGTCCGTGGCACCACCAGCCACTACGGCAGCCTCTACAATTTCCTCTGCTTCAATGACGGCTACCATGCCGAGCACCATGCTTTCCCCGGCCTGGAGTTTTCGCGACTGCCCGAGCGGCGCGAGCCGGGAACGCCCGCCAGCAACTGGCCTGCGCCGCTCCGCTGGATCGAGTCCCTCAGCCTCGATGGACTGGAGAGACTCGTCCTGCACGTGCCCGCTCTCCAGCATTTCGTCCTGCAAGCGCACGCGCGCGCCTTCCGGAGCCTTGCGGAATCCCTTCCGGCCGCCGGCAGAGTCGGCATCGTCGGCGGCGGACTCTTCCCGCGCACCGCTCTCCTTCTCCGCCAACTTCTCCCCGAAGCAGCCCTGACAATCATCGACTCCGATCGCGCCAATCTCGAACAAGCACGCGCATTCCTGGGCGACTCTCCAGCCGATCTCGTGCATGCGCACTTTCCCAGCCCCGCCGCCGCGCCCTTCGACCTGCTCGTTATCCCGCTGGCGTTTCAAGGTGACCGCAACGCGCTCTACCGCCATCCACCAGCGCCGACCGTGCTCATCCACGACTGGATCTGGCGCAAGCGCGGCGTCACCCGCATCGTCTCTCCGCTCCTGCTGAAACGCGTAAACCTGGTGAAGGCATGAGAACCGCGGCCCTCCTGCTGGTCTTCGTCACGGCGAAGGCCATCATGCTCGCAGGCCACCATGTCAGTGTTTCGTGGTGGTCGCCGCTCGCCTACTTCTGGCAGGACGCGGCCGCGGTGCTCGTCTTCGCCGCCTTGGAATGGCTCGCGCGATCTCATTCGCGTCTCGCCTGGACCACCTACGCGACCGCCGCGCTCTACGCCGCCATCAACATCCCTGTGGCGCGTGTCCTCTCGACGCCGCTCACCTGGCCCATGCTGCACGCTGCTCGTGGACCTCTTGCCGACTCCATTCGCTATTACGTGACGTTGCCCAACGCCCTGGCATTCGCGGCTGCAGTCGTGGTCGCCGTGATGGCCCCGCGTTGTCTCAGGCGTCTGCCCCGCGCCTCCATCCTCTCGGCGCTTACCCTGAGCGTCGCCTTCGGCCCTCTGGCCGCGTCCCGCGTCGACACCCAGGGAATGGAACGCAATGCCTGGACGGCGCTCGTCCCCCTCAGAGCCCCGGGAGCCGCGCCTCCATCCACAGCCGGCAATGATTGGCGCACCGGCCTCGAACAGACGCCGCAGATCGACCTCTCCGCATTTCGCGCCGCCGCAGGCGGACGCAACATCGTGCTGGTCAGCCTGGAATCCACCGGAGCTCAATATCTCGGCCTCTACGGCGCGGCTCCCGACCCCATGCCGAACCTCTCGGACCTGGCGCGCAGCGCCATCGTCTTCGACAATGCCTACGCCGCTTATCCAGAAAGCATCAAAGGACTCTTCTCCATCCTCTGCGCCCAATACCCGGCCTTCGCCAGCGATGCCGAGCGATACGCTTCCGTTCCGTGCCATTCCATCGCCGCCGCACTCGGTGCCGCAGGATACCGCACCGCGATGTTCCACTCCGGCCGCTTCGTCTATCTCGGAATGAATGCCGTTATCCGCGACCGTGGCTTCGACACACTCGAGGATGCCGGCGATATCGGCGGCAATCATCAATCCAGCTTCGGGGTCGACGAACCTTCGACCGTCGCCCGCATTCTCAAATGGATCGACCGCCTGCCCGTGGGTCAGCCTTTCTTTGTGGCCTATCTTCCGATTGCGGGCCATCATCCGTACGAGACTCCGGGCGGCGGCCCATTTCCAGGCGCCGACGATTTCGGACGCTATCGCAATGCATTGCACTACGGCGATGCCTCACTTGGCGATCTCAGGGCGGGCCTTCGCGAGCGCGGCCTCGATCAAAAGACTCTATGGATTGTGTTGGGGGATCACGGAGAGGCATTCGGCCAGCATGACGGCAACTCCGGGCACACTTTCCAGATCTACGAGGAAAACGTGCACGTGCCGTTTCTCGTCGCTGCGCCAGGGTTGATCAGGGACCAAATCCGCAGCGCCCAAGTGGTGAGCCTGATCGATACTGCGCCCACCGTGCTGGATTTGGCTGGATTGCCGATACCGAAGGAGTATCAAGGCCGATCGATGCTTGAAAGAGGGCCACGCATGGCCTTTTTCTTCGCCGATTATTCGCTCGGCCTTCTCGGCTTGCGGGACGGCCCCCGAAAATTCATTCTCGAATCCAATTCTGGCCGCCCCCAGTTATACGATCTCAACCGCGATCCTCACGAGCGCACAAACCTGGCGCCCGCCTTCCAACCGCAATCCCGTTGGTATGAGCAGGCCCTGCGAGTGTGGATCGCGAGTCACACTCTATAGACCGGCGCTCGAGGCCTTCGGGAAAGATGCGTTCGATTCGACCTCTTTGATCTGCAACGTGTGCCGTACCGAGTGCGACGCCAGGAGCAGCAGGAACTGGTACGCGTCCATCGGACCGGCGGGGCCCGGCGCTACATGTACGCGGAGTTCATCATTCGTCGACTTGACGTAGGCCATCGTTTTATCGCGCCGCGCGGTGAACTCCTTGATAGCGTCCTCCGGCGTGGCGAACTTGGCTCCCGGAACCAAAGGCTCGGGCGCGGTTGCCTTTTTGCTACGATCCTCTACCCCCGCCACAATCTTATGATCCATATCCGTAGTCGACGTAGCCGGACGCGGCACTGCAGGTGTCTTGAGAACCTGTTGTGCCCCGTTCAGAATGTAATCCTCGGCGAGAATGATGTGCTCGGCGACCTCCTGCACTGACCAAACAGTCGGCGCCGGTTTGAACTTCCATTGTGCGGCAGTCAATCCTTGAATGCTGGCAATCATCCCCTTCTTGGAACTCTCGAGTTGATCCAGTAAGTACGCTCGCTCGTCCGCGTTCATACTGCCTTCGGCAGCCATCAGCGGCGTAACGGCACACAAGAACAGTGCAAGCTTTTTCATAGTTGGATTTCCCCTTCCCTAAAGGCTACCACTTTAGGGTTGAGGTTTACTCAGGGAGCGCACGATCACCAGCGGCTGGTAGAACCCGCTTTCCGGCGGCATCATCCACCGCGGCTCCGCGAATCCCGCGGTCCGCAAGGCCTGATTCAACTCTTCCCGCAAGAGCGCCCGATATGTCCCCGCATAGTGCTGCGACTCCCACCCCTTTGTGGTCTCGCGTGTGATGTAGATGTGAAATGTGTAGTGCCGGTCGTCGGTCCAATCCCACACCTGGTGCACAATCCTGCGTCCGGAAGGATCTCGAAAGAACGCCGGGCCGTGTACCACGGGCTTTTCCCGAATCAGCCGATCGTAATCGCGGATACTCGCCACCAGCACACCGCCATGGCGCAGCTTTCCTCGAATCTGGTTCGCGGCCTGAATCAGATCCGACTGTTCCAGTAGATGCGGAAGGCAATTGTCGAGACACACCACGGCGTCGAAATCCCGCCCCGCGACAGGTGAGAGATCACGCATGTCCGCGACACGGAATTCCAAAGTGAGTCCTCTCTGCCTTGCCTCGGAATCTGCGCGCGCCACCGCGGGCCCGCTCAAATCGCACGCCGTGATCCGGTGTCCGCGCATGGCAAGCCCGAGCGACTGGGTGCCGATTCCGCATCCGCAATCCAGCACGCGCAACGCTCCACTCGCCCCGCATTCGCGTTCCAGCAAAGGACCGATCGCCGCCGCCTGCCGCGCGATCGATGCATTCCAATCCTCAAACATCAGGTGGAAGTTCGCTGCGAGCTCGTCGTAGCACATTGGCGTCAAAAACTCGAAACAACGGCGCGCAATCCCAGCAGCTTGTCGAGTAGCTGCACCGTCAGGATCGTACCGGCCGCGCACGCAATGCACAGCAACAGCCACGTGACGAGTGTCTTTCCGGTGCTCACTCCTGACCTTTCTCCTGTACTGGTGTGATCCGCTTCGATCTCACCCGCAAGTCGTACTTCCACCATTGCCGGCGGTGCATGTTCTCCACCGACGGATCCGGTTTATAGGGCTTGCGACCGGGCGCCGCTGCGCTCTCGGCTATCGGCGCTTGCGCCGCCTGGGAAGCTTCTGCAGCAGGCCGTACTTCGATCTCTGGAGACGCTGAAGTCTCCGCGATCGCAGGCTTGGCCAGTCGCCGTAAACGCACTCCGCCTCCGCTCGCCGGCGCGCTCGCTAAGGGTTCAACGCCTTTGACGTCTTGATCCGACGCCGGAGGGACAACCGCCGCAGGAGGCTTCTCGGCAGATTCCACTCCTGGATCGCTCTCGACCACAGTTCCAGCCGGGGGCTCCTGCTCACTTGCCCCATCGGCGACTTCGACCTCTACTGGACCTTCCGCCGCGGGTTCCTCCGGAGAAGCCGGCTTCGGCGCTAATCGGCGCAGCCGCACTTCCGGCCGCCCGGGCGGACCCTGCGGTGGTACGATTGGAGGGGCGGGAGGAGGCTCGGAAGGCTTTTTGGGAAGCGTCCTCAAGCGCACCGCGGGACGCTTGGGTTCGCCCGAGTTGTCCTGCTCGCCACCGGCCATTTCGAGTCAAGCGTAACACAATCGACACCGCTTCCCCCTGAGGGCCCTCGAGCTCGTCCGCAACCTGCTCGGTCTATCTCAGTTACTTTAATCGTGTATTAATCTCTCAGTCCGTAAGGGCCAGTAACGTCTGTGTCCAAGACTACGTATAGTAAGGTGGAATTAGGGAGGTTCTCATGAAACTGATTGCTCTTTTCTCGGTGCTGCTGGTTGGATCCTCCGGGCTCTTCGCCCAGGATCAGGCGCCTGCGCCGGCGCCTCCCCCGCCCGGACAGGCGTTGACTCCCGACCAGCTTAATAATCTGGTGGCGCCCATCGCACTCTATCCCGATCCCCTGCTGAGCCAGGTGCTGGTCGCTTGTACGTATCCGCTCGAAGTGGTGCAGGCCTACCAGTTTCTGCAGAAGAACCCGGGGCTCACCGGGCCCGCGCTCACGGAAGCCGCTCAGCAACAGAACTGGGATCCCAGCGTACAGGCGCTGGTGGTTTTCCCCGATGTCTTGAAACGTCTGAATGACGACGTGTCTTGGACGACGAATATCGGCAATGCTTTTCTAGCGCAACAGCAGGACGTGATGGATGCCGTCCAGCGCTTACGCCAACAGGCCCAACAGGCCGGCAAGCTCTCCTCCACTCCGCAGGAGAACGTCGTAACCGAGAGCGAAAACGGCCAGCCCTACGTGGAGATTGAGCCGGTGAGTCCCGACGTCATCTACGTGCCCGTATACGACCCGGCGTGGATCTGGGGACCGCCCCTCTACTATCCCTATCCGCGCTGGTATTGGCCGCCTCGCTCGGTGATTTTCGGCGGACTTGGGTTCGGTTTCGGCGGTGGCATCAATGTCGGACTCTTCTTTGGCGGCGGTTGGCACGGCTGGGGCGGATGGGGTTGGCATCCCGGTTGGGGCACCCGCTCCATCGTGGTGAACAACACGTTTATTCACCAATACAACTTCAATACCGCACGCATCGCCAACGTTCACGGCACGTCGGTTTGGGCCCACGACCCGGTACATCGCGAAGGGGTCCCTTACACCAATCCGGGCTTGAACGACCGCTTCCGCGGCGCCAACGTGCGCCCCGCCCCCGTCGCGCCCACCGGTAGAGCGCCGGAAGGTGAGCGCTTCGGAAGCCGGCCCGCGCCGCCAAGCGTTCCCGCCGCACAGAACCGGTCGGTCTTCGGAGGAATGGATAACGGCCGCGCCGCTCAATCGCACGCGGAGCACGGCTACTCCAGCATGGGTGCCGCACGCAGCATGCCCAGGTCGGCTCCCGCCGCCCGGCCGGCGCCGTCTCACGGTGGAAGACACTAACAGGAGTGACAACAGTGATGCGAAGGAAACTTACGTACCAGATCGCAGCAGCCAGTCTCACGCTGACGGCCTGGTTGCACGCCCAAACTCAGCAGACCTTTGCCACACCCAAGGAGGCCGGCGGATGCCTGGTCACCGCGGCCGAACACAACGACACGGCGGCTCTGCTCAAGGTGCTAGGACCCGGTAGCAAGGACATCGTCGAATCCGGCGATCCAGCCGAGGACAAAAGCGGGCGCGCTCAATTTTCGGAGCGCGCCCACATCCGTCTCCGCATCGAAACGGAACGTACTACCCCCGACCGCGCCATTATCGTGGTGGGCGAAAACGACTGGCCTTTTCCGGTGCCGCTGGTCCGCCGCGACGGCCACTGGCTCTTCGACGCGGAGCGCGGACGCACAGAGGTCCTCGCCCGGCGCATCGGGCGCAATGAAATGGGCGCGATTGAGGTCTGCCGCGGATACGTCGAGGCGCAGATGGCCTATGCTGCCCACGATCGCACGGGAGACGGCATGTTGCAATACGCCCAGAAGATCATAAGCTCTCCCGGCAAGAAGGATGGTTTGTGGTGGCCGGGTGAGTCGCAGGCGCTGGTTCCCAAGGCATTCGCCGATGCCGCCGCGGCATTGTTCGCCGAGGGTAAGAAGCCGGCTCCGTATCACGGCTACTTCTTCCACGTCCTGAAAGCCCAGGGACCGGACGCTCCCGGCGGCGCCATCGATTACGTCGTTAAAGGCAAGATGATGGGCGGATTCGCGATGGTCGCCTACCCCGCCGAATATGGCGTCTCGGGCGTGAAGACCTTCCTCGTAAATCATCGAGGGCAAGTCTACGAGAAGGATCTCGGTCCGTCGACCGGATCACTGGCACGCATCATGACTCGCTTCAATCCGGATAAGACCTGGAAGGTAGTAGAAGGCGAGTAAGTCGCTTCGGTGGCGCAAACACTCATGTTTGCCGCGTCGACACTCATGTCGACGCTTTCGCTCGCACCGCAAAGTCTGCCATCGAGGACATCTATCGAACTCAGGAGCACCCCGCGAAAAGTCTCGACAAAGTGTCGAGACGGCGAACAGGAGTGTTCGCGCCACCTACTTCACTTCAAACCAATCCACATCCACAAACCGCCCAGCCGATTTCTCACTCTTCTCCCCCGTCACCCGAACCACCGCCCAATGCCGTCCCGCCGCATAGCAGCAGAAATTCTCCTTGGACTGCCATTGCGGATTCGCTGAGTACATATCGATGCTTCGCGGCGCGCCCCCGTCAATCGTCACCGAGGCGATCCCGCGATTCGGCGCCTTGGTGAATCCGTAGATCAGTTCCTTACCTTCAAATGCGATCGACACCTCAACCCCCGGAGTGTCGCTATAACTCACCGTATGCCCGTACGGAGCCTCAAAGCTTCGATCGTGCGACCAGTCGCCATGGAACACAACGGCCGGATCCAGTTCGTCGTAGACGCCCGGCGGCACAGCCTTCTGCTTGGCCGGATCCACCGCTGGCGGCAAAGCTTCGGCGGCCTCGCGCGTGCAATCCGACTTGAGATTCTTCAACGTGAACCCGCCCAGCGCGAACTCGGAGACCGAGCAATTGTCGATGATTCTTTGAAGCGGTGGTGGAACTGTCTGATCTCCCGGCGCCAGTGCTTCTACCAGCAGATACTGCACACCCCAACTTCGCAGCAACTGCAGCATCTGGAACGGCGCCGGCACACTTCGCAGCTTTTCTACGACGGATTGCTGATGCCAGTTGTTCACGTAGATATCCCCGACCAGTCCCGCGATGGAAGTGCTGCTGGTGGAGAGCAGAGCAGAGTTCGGGTGATTGCGGTCGAAATAAGCCACCACGCCGCGCACCGGAGCCGCCTCAATCCGGTAGCGATCCTTCTCGGCCCGCGAAAACGGCAGCCGCAGGCAGAAATCCTTGTGATAGTAACTCGACGCGGGGAGAAAGTAAGTATTCAGCGCCGTAGTGACAAACAGGTAAACAACCAGTACATGATACATCCAGCGTTGCTGCCTGCTCATCCAGCCCAATAGCGCCGCAAACGCGATCAGCAACAGCGGCATCGATGTGTACAGGTATCGGACGTTCGGAGTGGACTGCAAGATCAGCGCCCCGGCGATCAGACCGAGCACCACCGCAGCCACCGCAACCCGTCGCCGGACGACGAGCAAGCCCAAGACCGCAAGCGGGACGACGATCATGTATTGGAAGCCGAACGATCCATCCTGTCCTTCGTAAGACTTCGTAGTGTGAAAGGTCAGGTTGTACAGCGCCCGCCAATCCAGTGGCACATGGAAGCGCGCATCCGCTATCAACACGGTGGGGTTCAGCAGCGGAGAGTGAATCCGGGTGTTCAGAAAAGGAAAGATGGGATTGCCAGTCTTCTCATAAGCGATCACATATGTGGGCAATGCAGTCGCCAGGAGCAGTAGCAACGCAATGGCGCACACCAGCGCGGGCCGCCGCACCGACTGGCGCCGACGTGCCACTTCAACCTCTGCAAACGGCAGCGCCAGCGCCAGAAACACCAGGGCACCGTACTTTGTGGCCATCGCCGTGCCACCTGCTACCGCCGCACAAAACAGGAACCGCTGCTCACCCGTCTCGCCGAAGAGCCAGATGGCCGTGACCATTGCGAGCACCAGCGCCACCAGGTAATTCTCTACAAAGAGTGATCCCGTGACGAACTGCACGATCGGAGTCGCGGCTAGAGAGGCAGCCAGTAAATACGCCGCTGCAGGACTGACCCATCGCCTGGTCGCACGGTAAAGCAGCGCTACGATCGCGAGTAACATGGCGAAGTTCAGAATCCGCGCCGCATACTCTCCGCCCAGGAGATAGACGATGCTGTACAGCCAGTCCGCGCCCATCGGCATGACCGACCAGAGATAGCGGCTCGGCTCGAAGGTCATTCGATGGTAGGCGGCAATGTTCATCGGGATCGCCAGATGCATGGCGAGCCCGTCGGCGCTCACTTCCGGCAGCATCGCCACGAACCATTGCGCCCCCAAAACGAAGGCCAGCAGAGCAAACGAGATTCGCTCTCCCGGGGAGCGTAACTCCACCGATCCGATCCGCTTCGCCCAGCCCGTCACCCGATCCAATACGCCGCGAACATCCAACGCAATTGGTATCGCCAGCAAGATCGCCCAGACCAGTGCGTAGTTGACGGTTACTCGAGCCAGCAGCGTCATCAGGAAGACATACACGCCGCTGCCCAGCATGGTGACGCATACGTCCACCGTTGCCGACGCCGACTCGCTCTGTCTTAGAAGCCGGGAGCCTAAAGCCCAAGACGACACCAGGAAGAATGCCGTCGAGAGCAAGGCTAGTGGCCCCACCGAAACCGCCGTCAAGACCACCAGCAACGCCGCTATCGTCCCAGCGAAAGTCCACGGAAACATCGCCAGCAACGGTACGGCGATGGCGAGGAATTCCGCGCCATAACGGAGGAACCGCTTCAGCCCGATCGGATACCAGATCTCCTGCGAAAACAGGGGAGTCGTGCGAAACCCATAGATTTCGCACCCCAACAGCGCTGCGAACGCCACCGCAAAGATAGCCGATGTGGCGCGGACACTCGTGTTTGCCGTCTCGACACTCTTGTCGAGACTCTTCGGCCGCTCCACGCTCGCTGCGATCTTCTCGACTTCTGCTTCCGACCGCACACTCTGCAGCACCCGAGCCAAGCCCCGGGCCGGTACGCCCCACACCCCGCGCGCCGCCGAGACAACACCATCGCCCAGCGCCCCGGCCACGCTCATCACGTCGTCCGCAGACACGTCCCCGGAGTCCGCCAACACCATCCCACCTAAATCGGGAATTGTGCACAAGGCGTGATTGATCGCCGTCTGCCACGCGGCGCCCTTGCCGCGCTTCACCGCGTGGCGCAGCACGTCGACACCATCCATGGCGATGGCCCCGGCACCGTCGTCCACCAGGATCACCGGTCCCGCACCCCTCAAGCGCAACGCGCGAACCAGTTCGACGAGACCCTCCGATGGCCGCCACACCGGGATCGCGATTGCGACAGTCACGCGCCTATTTCACCTTCGCGAACACCTTCGCGAGTATCTTCATCGCCTGGTCGACCTCTTTCTCGGTCGCAATGTAGGGTGGAAGGAAGCGCAGCACCGTATCATGGGTGCAATTGATGAGCAGCCCCTCGGACATCGCATCCGTAACCATCTGTTTCCCCGGCATCGCCAACTCCACGCCGAGCATCAGTCCGAAACCGCGCACCTCCTTCACAAATGAGTGCTTGCTCGCCAGTTCATTCAGCTTGAGATGGAAATAGCCGCCCACCCGCTGAATTGCGGGTAGCAGATCGTCGAGCATGCTCAGGAATTCGAGTGCCACACGGCACGCCAACGCGCCTCCGCCGAAGGTGGTGCCGTGCATGCCTGGCTTGATGGCTGCCGCGGCCTTGTCATTGGCCAGAATGAACCCGAGCGGAATCCCGCACGCCACCGGTTTGGCCGCCACTACCACGTCCGGCAATACCACCGGGGACGAGCGTTGGTATGCAAAGTAGGTGCCCGGCCGCCCGACCCCGCACTGCGTCTCATCCGCCACCAGCAGTGCGTTGAAGCGGTCGGCAAGTTCGCGCGCCTTGGCGACGAACTGCGGCGTCAGCGGGTAGATCCCGCCTTCGCCCTGAATCAGTTCCATCACCAGCCCGGCGGTCCGCTCGCTCACCGCCGCTTCCAGCGCCGCGAGGTCGTTAGCGGGTACGAAGCGGACCCCCGGAACCAGCGGCTCGAAGTCCTGCCGGTACTTGGCCTGGCCGGTGATCGAGAGCGCCCCAAACGTACGCCCGTGGAATGAATTTTCGAGCGCGATGATTTCGAACTTTTCCGGATGGATGGAGCGCCCGTGGGAATGCACCATCTTGAGCCCGCCTTCAATCGCCTCGGCGCCGGTGTTCGCGAAGAAGGCGCGCGCCAGCCCGCTCATCTCCACCAACCGCTTCGCCAGCGGACCCTGATATTGGTGGTAATACAGATTCGAACAGTGCATCAGCAGACCCGCCTGTTCGCGTACCACTTTCACAATCCGCGGATGCGCGTGTCCCAGTGCGTTCACGCCGATGCCGGTCAGGAAGTCCAGATAGCGGCGGCCCTCCAGGTCGTACAGATAGCATCCTTTTCCGCGCGAAAGAACCAGCGGATATCGGGCGTAAGTCTGCAACAGATAATCCCGCTCCAGATCCATGATTTCCTGGGCAGGGGTCCCCACAAGGGGAGGAAGGGCGCTCGTCATTTACTTATGATAGCGAAGCGCGCCGTCGCGCCGGTCGAGGACGTGCCCCCCGCGCGCATGTCAAATATTTCCTCAATTCCGCCCCTATTCTGGGGACAGGCTACGCAATTCCCGAATTCGATCGTAGAGTTTTGCAGCAATAATTCGGGAGTTGCGTAGCCTGTCCCCAGATCTCTTGCGGCAGCGCTACTTGGCCGCGGGTTTGTTGTAGGTCGGAAATGGCGGACGCCGCAGCACCGGAGGCGGATTCTTCTTCAATTCCTCCAGCGCCACTTCGACCGCCTTCTCCAATTGCGGATCGCGGCCCTTGCGCACCATCGCCGGATCCTGTTCCACTTCGATATCCGGCGGCACGCCGATGTTCTCCACTTCCCACTCTCCCGTGAGCGGATTGTAAATTCCGGAACTCGGCGCTCCCACGAATCCGCCGTCCATGAGCGCGGGACCTCCCGCCATCCCGACCAGTCCGCCCCAGGTGCGGGTCCCGATCAACTTGCCGACACCGGCGCGCCGGAAATACCACGGCATTGCATCGCCGCCTGATCCCGCGCGCTCGTTGATGATCATCACCTTCGGTCCGAAGATGCCCTGCGGCTGCACCAGGTCGCTGCCCACGCGATTCGCCGCCGCGCTGAGCGGCTTGCGATTGAGGATTTCCGCGATATCGGTGGCCAACAGACCTCCGGCGTTAAACCGCTCGTCCACAATTGCGCCCTGCTTGCCGATCTGCGCATAGAAGTACCGATTGAAGGCGGTCAAGCCGCCGTTGGCCGTATCGGGCATGTAGATGTAGGCCAGTTTGCCGCCAGTCATCTGATCGACTTTCCGGCGGTTCTCTTCAATCCACGCGAGGTTTCGCAGCCGTCCTTCATCGGTCACGGGAACCACCGTCACTTCCCGTGCTCCGGCGCCACCCGGGTCCGTACCAACCCGCAACAACACCGCTTTGCCCGCCAGTCCTTCAAAAAAGCTGTAGACATTCTCCGGCGGATGCACTTCGCGGCCGTTCACCGAGAGCAGATATTCGCCCGCCTTCACATTCACCCCAGGCTGGGTCAGTGGAGCGCGCAGTTGCGGATTCCAGTTCTCTCCGTTATACACACGGCTGAAACGATACCTGCCGTTGGCCACCTCATAGTCGGCGCCCAACAGGCCGGTTTGTACACGCTTCACGTCCGGCAAGTCACCGCCGCCCGTCCCCATATGGCTCACGGTGATATTGCCGAGCATCTCCTGGAACAGATACGTGAGATCCTCGCGCGACGCCACGTTGCGCAGATACGGCTCGTACTTCTTCTGCGCCGCCTGGATGTCGAGGCCGTGCAAATTGCGATCGTAAAACCAGTCGCGTTCCACTCGCCACGCTTCGCGGTACATCTGGTTCCATTCCTGCACAGGATCGACTCGCACTTCGATTCCGTTCGTCTTGAGCGCGCCCTGCCCGCCCGCGGCTGGCGGCGGTGGCGTGGGCGTTGGGCCTCCACCCGGCCCGTTGGCCATGGGTCGCAGTGCCGCGATCATCCAATTCTCGCCCTGCCGGTATAGCGCCTTCTCGCCGTTGAACGACATCTGGAAGCTGGTCACGCCGCTGAGCGCCACATCGCTCTTCCGCGCCTTCAGGTCGTAACGATGGACTGTGATGCCGGGAACGCCCTCTCCTGGAGCCCCCGCTTCGAGCGCGAGCAGGACTCCCGCCTTTCCCACGTGCAGAGCGGTATATCGCCGCGGCGGCATCGGCACAGAGAGGATCCGCTGATCGATTCCGTCGAGATCGATCTTGACATCCGGCGTGCCCGGCTTCGATCGGGCCGGCCCACCGGGCGCTGGCGGTTTCGCCCCCTCGGCGGGCCCTTCTGCTGCCGCAGCATCCGGCTTCGGAGTATCCGGCTTGGCGTCAGCCGGCTTTTTATCGTCACCCGCCTTCTCCTCGTCGCTCTCCGGCGCGAATGGAGAAGCCTGCGTCTTGTCGAGCACCATCAGATAGATGGAACTGTTGGATGTGCTGCCCACCGCATGAATGTCCAGGCCCAAACCTTCGCCTGTGTTGGTGCTTGCCGTGAAGAACAGGTACTTGCCATCTTTGTCGAACACCGGATTGGTCGCGTCACTCAAGCCATCGGTCACCTGGGTGGATTTTCCATTCGACAGCGAGTAGAGATGAATCGCACTCAGCTCATTCGGCAGCACCTTCGAGTACGCCAGCCATTTGCTGTCCGGAGACCACACGCCTACGATCTCGCCAGTGCGCATCTGGTACGTATCCCCATCCACCTCCACCTGCTTCGAGGTCTCCAGATCGACATACGAAAGCCGCGAGAATGTATCCACCAGCGAGATCTTCTTGCTGTCCGGGGAGAACCGCGGCGCGCGATAGAAGCCCGGCTTCAACTCGATCTTTTTCACCTGGTCCCCGCCATTCTGCGCACGGATGTGGATTGCGTATTCGCCCGACTCGTCCGAGAGGTACGCGATGTTCTTGCCGTCGGGCGACCATTGTGGGTCGCGTTCCATGATGCCTGGTGTGTTGGTCAGATTGCGGGGATCGCCTTTCTCCGCAGGCACCGTGATGATGTCGCCGCGAGCTGCGAACACGGCGCGCGCGCCCGTCGGCGAAACTGCGGGCGAGCCCAGCCGCCGCCCGACGTCCACCAATTTGGTACGCAACGCGGGCAGATCGCCCTGCACGCGAATCGAGACCGGCTTCGTCTTGCCCGTCTTCAAGTCATACAGGATGATGGCGCCAAACTGTTCGCAAACAATCGCGTCGGGACCCAGCGAGGCGGACTTCAAATCCAGGCCCTGGTTCGGGATCGCCTCCTTCACCGCTTTGCTCTTCAAATCGTAATAGAACAGCGTCACCGGGCCGTTCCGGTCCGAGAGGAAATAGACGCGGTCGCCCGCCCACATGGGGTTGAAGTCGTTCGAATTGGTCCGCGGCACCTTGGTGATGCTGCTGTCGGAAAGCTTCGCCAGCCAGATCCGCGTGGTTTGGCCGCCGCGATATCGCTTCCACATCGTAAAAGCTTTCCCAATGGGCTCGTAGGCAATCGACTCTCCGTCCGGCGACATCGACGCCTGATAACCGGTGGGGAGCGGCAACTTCTCCTCCACTCCGCCTTCAGCAGGCACCGTGAACATCTCGTCGAAACGAGAGTAGGCGGTTCGCGGCGAGTTGAAGATGATCTTCTTGCCGTCGGGCGTCCAGCCAATCACCCGATCGGGCGCCGGATGCCACGTGAGCCGCTTCGGCACGCCTCCCGAAGCCGGGATCACGAAGACGTCGACGTTGCCATCGTACTCCCCCGTAAAAGCGATTCGCGTTCCATCCGGCGAAAATGCCGGGTCGGTTTCGGTGCCTGTCCCACTGGTGAGGCGAACAGCGTCGCCTCCGTCACGCGGCACGCTCCAAAGGTCGCCCGCGTAGACAAATACGATATGGGTTTTGCTCAATGCCGGTTTCTGCAGAAGCAGTGGCTCGTCCGCCGCGGCCCCGATGGCGGCCAAGGCGCAAAGGGTAAGAACGAAACGCATGCGGTCCTTCTTTCTGTCCCAGGGGTGAAATTCAGGATACACGAATCGGGAATGGTACACCACGGTCTACGTCTTGACCGAACGATTGTCCGTTCCTATCGAAAGACAGCCCGAAACCCTACCACCAGTGAATTCCTGAGAATTGTTAATCTTAGCCGCAGCGAGTCTTTTCCCCAGCCGCCGGGTTTCCTATCGTGAAAGTTTTGAAGACCCGGACTCGGAGGGGGTCACAATGGGCAGCAGGCTGATTCTTGGTGTTCTTTCTCTCAGTGCGATCCTGTTCGCGCAGGACAATCTGGACGCTCAGTATCCCGTGGCGCACGCCGAATGTACCCGATTCGGACCACAGTCCCAGCGCTTCATCCCGAATGCGCATCGCGCCGCGATGTCGGCACTCACCTCCACGGTGACGTCCCAACTGCCGCTCCAGACCAGTCGCGCCATGGCCAAACTTGCGCCCGCGGCTCAGACCGGCGGAAATGATATCGATTCTTACATTTTCGCCGCGCTGAAGGCGGCGGGGGTCGCTCCCGCCCCCGCCACCAACGATTACGAATTTATTCGCCGGGTCACGCTCGACCTCACCGGACGCATCCCACCTCCCGCGAAGGTCGTCAGTTTCGTCGCCGACACCACCCCCACAAAGCGCGCCGATCTCATCAACCAGTTGATCGCTGCACCCGAATTCATCGACAAGTGGACGATGTTCCTGGGGGATCTCTACCAGAACAACTCGCAGAACTCGCAGATTCGCCGCTACCCCGAAGGCGTCAAGGCGTTCAACGACTACGTGCGCGCGTCGCTACAGGCGAATAAACCGTACGATCAGATGGCGCGCGACCTGATCAGCGCCGGCGGCGCCAACAGCTACACCGACGGCACGCTCAATTTCCTGGTCGGCGGCGTGGTGACCGGCGGTCCAATCCAGGACATCTTCGATCAGCAGACTGCCAACACTTTTGACGTCTTTCTCGGTTTGTCGCACGTGAATTGCCTGCTTTGCCACAACGGACGCGGACACCTCGATTCCATTAGTCTCTGGGGCAGCCAGACGACGCGTTACCAGGCATGGCAGCTTGCGTCGTACATGTCGCACACCGTCGCCAGCCGCACTCCGGTATCGTCTGCCGCGAATCAGCCTTACTACTGGGGCTTGGCGGACAACACCGCCAAGGCTAAAACCGACTATGCGCTCAACACCACCACGGGCAATCGCCCGGCCCGCCAACCCGTGGGAACCGAGAAGACCGTCGCTCCGATGTATATTTTCAACAACTCGACACCGAAGGCGGGCGATAACTACCGCGTGTCACTGGCCGCGCAGATCACTGGCGATTTCCAGTTCGCACGCGCCACGGTGAACTACTTCTGGGCCTACTTCTTCGGTGTCGGCATCGTCGATCCGCCTGATCAGTTCGACCCCGCGCGCCTCGATCCGAACAATCCGCCGCCCGATCCCTGGACGCTCCAGCCGTCGAATCCGCAGTTGCTGAACGCGCTTGCCCAGGACTTCATCGATAACAAGTACGACCTGCAGTGGCTAATGAAGACCATCACCAATTCGCAGGCCTATCAACTCTCGTCGCGCTACAACGGCACCTATGACGCCTCATGGGACTCGCTCTTCGCCCGTCACATGGTGCGCCGTCTCTGGTCGGAAGAGGTCCACGACGCAGCGGCGCAGTCGAGCAACATCCTGCCGAAGTACACAGTCGCGGCCAACGGCGTTCTCACCTGGGCGATGCAGTTCCCCGAGCCGCTCAACACTCCCTCGGCCGGAAACGCCGTCACGCCGTTCCTGGACGCGTTCCTGCGCGGCAATCGCGACGACCAGACACGTTCTGGTGAAGGTTCCATCTCGCAGGCGCTCGATCTGATGAACGACCCGTTCGTGATGAGCCGCACGAAATCCACCGGCAGCGCCACCAGCCTGCTGGTAGCGAATCTGAACCAATCCAACACCCAACTGGTGAACACGCTGTTTCTCAACGTGCTCTCGCGCCTTCCCACCAGCGACGAGGTCACCCAGGCCGTGCAGCAACTGAGCAGCGGCAACCGGGCGCAGCAGGCCGAGAACCTGCTGTGGTCGCTCTACAACAAGGTGGATTTCATCTTCAATTACTAAATCGATTTGAGGCACGGAGGAACAGCCATGAACGAACAAAAGCGCCTGCAACAATTCTTCCAGCGGCATCCGCATCATCACAAGACTTTCTTCAGCCGGCCCTACGTCAGCCGCCGCCAGTTCTTCGAGCTCATCGGCGCCGGCGTAACCGGATCGTACCTGGTGCCCCACCTGTCGAAGGCGCAATCCGTGACCACCAACTCTGGAGCGACCACGCAGAACACCGCCAAGAACGTGATCTTCATTCTGCTGGCCGGCGCAATCAGCCACACCGATACGTTCGACCTCAAGGTGGTGAACGGCACTACGCCCTCGAACTTCGATCCCGCTACCACCAACGGCGTGAACTGGCCCACAGGCCTGTTGCCCAAGATGGGCGCGCTCCTCCCGAATCTCACCATCGTGCGCTCCATGCAGGCACATGCGCTGGTCCACACGCTGGCGCAGCACTGGACGCAGATCGGGCGCAATCCCGCCGCTGCCTTGGGAGACATTGCCCCGAACATCGGCAGCGTGGTGGCCATCGAGAAGTATCAAGCCGGCCAGCTCTTTCCGCCGTTCCTCGCGCTGAACTCCGGCGCGTGCGTCGGCAACGGCTACTTCTCCGCGCAATATGCGCCCTTCAAGATCACGCCGGCCACTTCGGGCATCCCCAACACCACCAATCCGAACGATCCCACAGGTACCGGCCGCTTCAAGACCATGTACACGCAGTTGCAGACGATCGACGCGCCGCTGCGCTCCAATTCGCCCTACGGCAAGCCGCTCGAAGACTACAACGACTTCTACGTCGCGGCCCAGCAGATGATGTATAACAAGACTGTGGCCGACACCTTCGCATTCACCGCGTCGGACAGCACCCGCTACGGCAACAGCTCATTCGGAAACGCCTGTCTTGTTGCCAAACAGGTATTGGCAGCCAATCAGGGGACGCGCTTCATCCTGATCACCAACGGGAGTTGGGACATGCATCAGGATATCTATGGCCAGCAGAATCCCAAGGGCAACAACATGTACACCATGGGCAAACCGCTGGACGACGGCTACTCGGCGCTCATTAGCGATCTGAAAGCCTCCGGGCAGTTGGATAGTACACTCGTCGTGATGGCGGGAGAATTCGGGCGCACCGTGGGACCGGTCACCGCAGCCGGCGGGCGCGATCACCTGATCCAGCAATCCGCTGTATTTGCCGGAGGCGGGATTACGCCAGGCCGCACCATCGGGTCGACCGTGGCCGATGGGTCCAATACTGACGACCCGGGCTGGTCGCGCAATCGCAGCGTGAATCCCGAGGACATTGAGGCGACCATCTACTCTGCGGTCGGCATCGACTGGACGACGGTCCGTCACGATGACCCCTTTGGCCGCGGCTTCGAATACGTCCCGTTCAGCGATCAGGATCTGTACGGGCCGATCAACGAATTGTGGGGCAAGTGAGGTGGCATAAACACTTCTGTTTGCCCCGTCGAGACTCATCTCGACGCTTTTCGTGCATCTACAAATTCCGCTGCCGCGATTCGCTTTTCAGCGCCGCCCTGTTCTTCGCGGCCGCTGCTTACGCAGCTCCCACTTTTCATCGCGACATCGTGCCGATCCTGGAGGGCAAGTGCCAGACGTGTCACCGCCCCGGCCAGATAGCGCCTATGTCGTTCCTCACCTACGAGAGCACGCGCCCGTGGGCCAAGGCTATCAAAGAAGCGGTGGTCACTCGCAAGATGCCGCCGTGGCCCGCCGATCCGCAATACGGCCACTTCTCGAATGACCGTACCCTGCAGCCCGGCGAGATCGAGACGATCGCGCAGTGGGTGAATGCCGGTGCGCCCGAAGGCGACCTCCGCGATTCGCCTCCGCCCATCCAATGGCCGCAAGGTTGGATCATCCCGCCCGACGTCGTGGTCTCGATGCCAAAGCCGTTCCCCGTCCCCGCGCACGGCGTCCTGGAACTGACTACCATCACCATTCCCAGCGGCTTCAAAGAAGACACCTGGATAACCTCCATCGAGATTCGCCCCGGCGACCGGTCGGTGGTGCATCACGTGTCGCTCCAGATCGTCCCGCACGAAGACGACGTCGAGTATGGCGTGCCGCACTCTGCGGTCAAGCAGCGCGATCCCGCCGGTGTCGCGCTCAAGAAGGTGGCGAAAGCCGATCGTCTCGGCGGACTCTTCGGCCTCGAGACCACCTACGACCCAGGCACAGCCCCGGTGGATTATCGACCTTATCACGCCGGAAAATTCGTACCCGCGGGCGCCGACCTGATTTTACAGATGCACTACACCACCAACGGCAAAGCCTCCAGCGACCAGACCAGTATCGGTTTCACTGTCGCGAAGGAGCCGCCCGAGCGGCAGTTCGTGACGGTAGTCCCCACGGCTCTCCGCGATCCCGCCCACTTCCACATTCCAGCGGGCGATGCCAACTGGGAGAGTCACGCCACGGTGGTCTTCCAGCAGGATGTGGAGATCGCCTGGCTGATGCCCCACATGCATCTGCGCGGCAAGGACATGACGTACCGCCTGGTGCTTCCCAATGGGCAGTCGCAAACGCTGCTCAGCGTGAAGTGGGACTTCAACTGGCAAATGGGCTTCGCGCTCGAGAAGCCGATTGACGCTCCCAAGGGGTCGCGTCTGGAAGTGGCCGCGCACTTCGACAACTCAGCGAACAATCCGCGGAATCCCAACCCCAATACGGACGTCTGGTGGGGCGATCAGACCTGGGAAGAGATGATGGTCCCGTGGTTCGGCGTGCTCGCCGGCAAGCGCGCCGACCGCGAAAAACTGATCCGCTACGCGAGTCGTTAGGGCCGACCGGGACATCGCTTGCTCACGCGCGCGGTTCGCAAGCGCACCCATCGCGCCGTGGCTTACGAGCCGCGACCGTAAGGGAGCGTCCATTGGGTAGCTTACGAGCCACGACCGTAAGGGAGTGATTTTCGGACCGTCCGGAAAATCGCTTGCTTACGCGCGCGGCTCGCAAGCGCACCCATCGCCGTGCGTAGGCAACGAGCCACGACCGCAACGGAGTGATTTTCGGAACCGACCGCGACATCGCTTGCTTACGCGCGCGGCTCGCAAGCGCTCCCATCGCGCCGTGCGTAGGCAACGAGCCACGACCGTAAGGGAGTGATTTCGGACCGTCCGGGACTTCGCTTGCCTACGCGCGGCTCGCAAGCGCTCCCATCGCGCCGTGCGTACGCAACGAGCCACGACCGTAACGGAGTGATTTTCGGACCGTCCGGGACTTCGCTTGCCTACGCGCGCGGCTCGCAAGCGCACTTATCGCGCGAACGTAGGCAACGAGCCGCGACCGTAAGGGAGTGATTTTCGGACCGTCCGGAACATCGCTTGCTTACGCGCGCGGCTCGCAAGCGCACTTATCGCGCGAACGTAGGCAACGAGCCACGACCGTAAGGGAGTGATTTTCGGACCGTCCGGAACTTCGCTTGCTTACGCGCGCGGCTCGCAAGCGCTCCCATCGCGCCGTGCGTACGCAACGAGCCACGACCGTAAGGGAGTGATTTTCGGACCGACCGGAGCATCGCTTGCTCACGCGCGCGGCTCGCAAGCGCTCCCATCGCGCCGTGCGTACGCAACGAGCCACGACCGTAAGGGAGTGATTTTCGGACCGACCGGAACATCGCTTGCTTACGCGCGCGGCTCGCAAGCGCACCCATCGCGCCGTCCGTAGGCAACGAGCCGCGACCGTAAGGGAGCGTTTGTGCTCACATCGCAACAGGCCAATCGTTCCCTTATCGAACGCGGGCGCTTCTGACCGGCGCCGGCATGGGCTTGCCTGGCTTGAGCGCCGACCACAGAATCTCGTTCAGCTCGTCCGGATCCGCACGATCATAATCGGAAAAATCCAGCTTGAGGGAAGCTCGAGCGCCCGGACCCGTGGCCGGATTGCGAGCCATCAGATCCGTTTGCGCAGGCACCAGGTCGACTGCGTCGAACGAGGGCTCGTTCGAGAACGAAGCGAACATGGGGGTCGCCGCCGCATCGAACTGAGTCATCGGATTCAGACCCAAAATCAACTCCATCGTGCGGACAAACGAAGAAGTCGTGTACATCGAGCTATCGACGATGCCGCGCTTGATCCACGGCGAGACCACCAGGCCGACGGTGCGGTGTGCATCCACGTGATCCGGCCCGTTCTGCGCATCGTCCTCGATCACGAAGATGGCAGTCTCCTTCCAGAAACGCGAGTGGCTCACCGCCTGCACGATCTGTCCTAAAGCCTGATCGTTGCTGGCCACTGCGGCGACTGGCGTGTACGTTCCCGGCCTGAGCCCCTGCGTATGATCCTCACCCAACGACATCACCATGAAGTTCGGCCAATCGCCCGACTGTTCGGCCTGTTGCAGCTCCTTGATGAACACTGCTGCCTTGTCGGTATCGCGTCCGCCCTTGGCTTTCACCTTCAGCCATTCGGTGGAGACGTGTCCCGCGAGCGATCCCACGGCCTTCACCTCCGGCTCCGACTCCGGAGTGGATTTGAAACTGGCCATCTCGCCATAAGTCCGGAAGCTCAGGCCCTTCCGCGCGCAAGCATCCCACAGGTAGCCTGCCGGAGAGGATTCGAGCCGCTCGTCGGCCTCCGGCTCCGCCCGCTGGCTATAACTGTTGGTCCACGACTTCTGATTGAAGTCGGTGGCGTAAGCGGCGTTCGACCACTGATGTCCGTCTTCCGAAACCTCGCCATCGCAGTATAGGTTGTCGAGCGTCACCCAGCGCTTCGCGTACGCATGCGCATTGGGCGTCACCTGCTGTCCGAAAAGAGTTAAACTCGGGTCGCCGTTTCCGACTCCCAGATCGCCGAATACCTGGTCGTAGGTGCGATTCTCGCGGATGATGTACAGCACGTGCTTGATCTTCGTGAAGACATCCCGTTGGATCTTCCCGGCCCATGCGCTATCCACGTATTCCGCCGGTGCGGGAACATTGCTGGACGCCCGCCTTGTGTATTCGGCGAGCTGGCGGGCATCCGGCACATCGACGATAGAGAGGTGTCCGCTGAGAACTCCCGCGATGTAATCGTACGGCGTCTTCGGATTGGGTGCTTGCTGTTTCGCCGTGAGGCTGCCGGGGTAGTTGTTTCGGAACCCCATGCCTTTGCCGGTTCCCACATAAAGTTGCTTGCCATCGTTCGAGACGGCAATCGTCGTAGGGTACCAACCAGTCGGCACGAATCCGAGAACACGCGATTCCTTGCCCGATACATCGATTACCGCGACATTGTTGTTATCCGCATTTGCCACGTAGAGCCGCCGGCCATCGGGCGAGAGCGCCAGCGCGTCGGGCGTCGATCCCACCAGTGCGTTCGGAGTCAGTGAAGTGCGAACGGTCTCCACGACTGCGCCGTTGCGGATGATACTGACGTCGTTCGACCCGGAATCGGTCACGAACAATCTGCCGTCTTTGGCCCATACCATCTCATTCGGATGGCTTCCCACCGCGACTCGCGCTGTTTCCCGCAGCGACCTGGCATCCAGCAGACTGACAGAACGGTCCCCCCAGTTGGAGACCGCCAACGTATTGCCGTCCGGTGAGAACACCACGCCGTAAGGCCGGTAGCCGGTCTTGACGGAGGTCTGCTCCGCGAAGTCCGCCCCGCTCAGGCGATAGAGCGTGTCCGTCTGAATATTCAAGGCGTATAAAGCGCCACCGGGCCCCAGCGCGAGCCCGGAGATGAACCTGTCTTTTTCATCCAGTCCATTGATGCTGATGGGCGCCTCCGGCGTGAGCTTGCCTCCGGAATAACGCGCCCGCAGAATCGGCTTCTCCACCGATTCTTTCATCACGGGCGACATACTCATCCGAGCCAACACCTCGGCGAAGCCGCGCTTGGCATGTCCGCCGCCGGAAAGGTATACCATGCCGGTAGCCGCATCAAAGGCCATTCCGTCCCACGACTTGACCACGTTCAACGTCGAGACCAATTCCTGCGTGCGCGGATCGATCACGTTCAAACTGTGGTCGTGATACCCCGCAGTCAACACCAGGATTCTGGCGCCATCGCCCGTAGCAGCCATCTTCATCGGAAGGTCGCCTGGCAACGGAACGTGTTTACCCGCGGGAGAAATCCGCCAGCCATTCGGAAGCGTGACAGCTCCGGTGGAGTCCTTCACATCAGGAATGCGCATGGAACGGTTAATGGTTGCGGCAATGGCGAGCCCGGCTGCCGATATCAGGACAGCGGCGAGAATCAAGCGCGTACGTTTCATGATCACACCTCTGGCGTGCTCTTTAACCTTCTACATCAGCTCGTATGGTCGATCCTCCCACGCGGCCGATGGGTGGTCAAGATAATATTCCATGACAGCGCCCCATCCGTTGTTTCTCTCTGTAACTTTTCGGCCCCTCGCCCCTATACGGGATGAAGACCCACTTAAGGAGGCTGTGATGAGCGATTGTGCGATTCAAATGCGCGGCATACGCAAAGTCTATCCCCGCTTCGCGCTGCGGGGGATCGATCTGGATGTTCCCGATGGCACGGTACTCGGCCTGATTGGCCCCAATGGCGCCGGCAAGTCTACCTTGCTGCGCATTCTGATGGGGCTGGTCCGGGCCGATGCCGGCCGCGTCACCGTGCTCGGCCGCGAGATGCCGGCTGCCGAGCGATGGATCAAAGCGCGGGTCGGGTTTGTGTCGGAGGATATGGCGCTCTACGGCGCCGCCACGCTACGGTGGCATATGCAACTGGTTCGCGATATGCACGAGGGATGGGACGATCGACGTGCATCGGAGCTTCTGGAGAGCTTTCATCTCGATCCCGAACAGCGTGTGCGCGGTCTGTCGCGTGGGCAGCAGGTGAAAGCGCTGTTGTTGCTGGCGATGGCGCGCCGTGCGGACGTGCTGGTCCTTGACGAGCCGACGGCCGGGCTCGACCCCCTGGTTCGCCATGAGATCCTGACGCTGCTATACGCGTCGCGGAGCGAGCGGCGCGCTCTCATCTTCTCGTCTCACTACGGAGACGATGTGGCGACCCTGGCTGACAATGTGGCGTTCGTGCATGACGGCCGGTTGATCGCACATGCGCCCGTTCATGAACTGCTGGGCGGCGGCAAGAGCCTCGAGAAGGTTTTTCTGGACCGGGTAGCCGGGCTCAAATGTGGGAGGGCCGCATGAACATCAGAACAATCGCGCGCCTGGTGCGCAAGGACTGCTGGCTGATGCGGTGGCCGCTGGCCATCTATATTCTCGCCGGCCTCGCGGGGTTGGCGTTGACGGTGATGGGCGGAAGGGTGGGACGGTCGGCAGGCATCACGCTCGCGCTGAATGTGCTGATTGGCGTGTCATTCCATGTGATGCTGGTCCCTGTGCTAGGCGAACGCGAACGGAAGACGCTGGCCTTCGTCATGAGCCTGCCGGTGACGCCGGCTGACACGGCAGTGGGCAAAGTGGTGGCCGCGTTCACCTTGTTCCTGATTCCCGCAACCATCGCGGCGACCACCCTGGTATGGCTGTCGCCGATCGACATCCCGGCGGCCATGGCGGCGGCGCACCGGCCGCTCTGGTCACACGTGCTTGGTACGCTTGGCTACTATGCAGTGGTGTTGGGCGCGTGGCTGCTCTTCTTCTCGGTGGTGCTGGCGGCGGCGATCGTAAGCGAGTCGGTCGGCTGGACGATTGCAGTGCTGACGGGCCTGCTTTTTGTGTTCGGCAACTTCGCGCTGCAGATACTGCCCACGCTGCATGGCGTGGCCCGCTACCTGCGCGCATTGGGGCGGGGGCAGGCGGCGCTGCCGATCACCATCGGATGCGAGGCCGTTGGAATCGCGCTAATTGTGGCAATGGTCCTCACACTGCAGGGGCGAAAGACGAGCTTTGTGTGATCGATTTCGCTGGGCTTTACGCGCTCCACGCGCGCGACGTATTCCGCTTCGCGCTGTCGTTGTCCGGCAACCGGGCGATGGCGGAAGATATCACGTCCGAGACGTTCCTGCGCGTCTGGAGCGCGCGCGATCGGGTCGACATCGCCACGGTCATCGGCTATCTGATGACCATCGCGCGCCACCTTTATCTGGAACAGGTCAGAGCAGATCGCGGGCAACAGGTGACCGATTGCGATCGGGAAGACGCCACACCCGGACCACACGCACTCGCCGAAGGACGTGACGAGCTGGACGCCGTGCTTGCGGATCTCCAGACTCTGGCCGAACCCGATCGCGCGGCCCTGCTGATGCGAGCCCAGGATCAGATGCCGTATGAAGAGATCGCAGCCGCAATGAAGATCAGTGTAGGCGCTGCAAAAGTGAAAGTGCACCGGGCGCGACGCAAGATCGCTGAGTTGCGCATGAAACGGGAGGTATCGTCATGATTGTCACGCGTGAAATTGTAAAAGACCTGTTGCCGTTGTACGTTGCCGGAGAGGCCAGTACGGAAAGCTGCGCGGCGGTGGAAGAGTGGCTGCGCACCGACCCCGAACTGGCACGCCTGGCGGCGGAACTGCGCGATGATGGCGCATTGCCGCCGGCAACGGCTGTGACCCCGGCCTCAGGACACTCCGCGCTGGCGGCGACCAAGGCACTACTACGGCGGCGCTCCTGGCTATTGGCCCTGGCGCTGCTGTTCACCGGGCTGCCCCTGTCGTTCGCCTTCGACAGCGGCGGCCTGCGATTCTTCATGCTTCGCGATGCACCGATTATGTCGTCACTCCTCCTGGCCACGGCCCTCGGCCTGTGGATCGCGTTTGGCATGGTAACGCGCCGGCTTCGTGTCACCGGTCTCTGACACGACACGGCGCAGGTCCGCGTAACGCGAACGTCACACTCGATTGTTAGCATCCCTATTGATGCGATTCGCAATTCTGCTGGCTTTTGCGGTCACCGCGTGCGCCCAGCAAGCACAACCATGTCCTCGACCGGTCCCGGGAGCTTCCGTTAGAGCACCAGCGGAGTTGCGCAGTACCAATGGCAGGCTCGAGGTGGAGTTCGCGCTGCGAACCGGTGTAGACGTGTACGGGCTTACGCTCTACTGCTACGTCTATGACGGGACAATACAGAGCCCGACACTGCGCGTGCAACGGGGCGATGAGGTCATCCTGCGACTGAAGAATGAGTTGCCTCCGGGGCAGGCAACTCATGCGCACACTTCCACTCTGACGGTCTCGTCCTGCGATGCCGGCCCCATCACTCCGTCCTCGACCAACCTGCATTTCCACGGCCTGAGTCTTCCTCCCAGTTGTCATCAGGACGACGCGATTCATACGCTGGTCCAACCCGGCTCCCCGGCTTTCGAATACCGCTTCCGAATTCCTGCGGACCATCCGGCTGGCCTCTACTGGTATCACCCTCACCCCCATGGTTTCACCGAACGCCAGGTATTGGGCGGCGCGTCCGGAGCCTTGATCGTCGAAGGTATCGAGCGCAGTGCTCCGGCCGTCGCAGGGCTTCCCGAGCGTATTTTGATTTTGCGCGATCAGCGAATCGGAGGCGTTGCGGAAGACGCCGAAAGCGATGGCGATCGGCCTTCCATTCCCTCCCTCGACCTTTCGCTGAACTACGTGCCGATTCTTTATCCTCTCTACAAGCCCGCGACCATGCTGGTGCGGCCCAAACAGAAAGAGTTCTGGCGCGTGCTCAACGCCTCCGCGGACACGTTCTTCAATCTCCAGTTGCTGTACTGGCCAAACCGCGATACTCAGACGCCTCAGCCCCTGCAGGTGATCGCGCTGGACGGCGTCGCTGTGGGCGCGGAGGTCACTGCCGTAGAGAGGACCTCCATTCTCTTGCCGCCTGGCGCGCGCGCCGAGTTCCTGGTCACCACACCGCCGGAGGGCATGTACGCCCAATTCCTGACGCAGCGTTACGACAACGGTCCAGCCGGAAATACGGACTCCTATCGCGTTCTGGCGAATATCCGCAGCTTGTCCGACGCCCCCGCGGCTCCTGGGAGCATGCCCCCCGCCCCGTCCCAAAGGACCGCCTTTTCCGGATTGACGACGCTCCCGCCGGCACGCGAACGCCGCTTGTATTTCTCCGAGAAGGTGCAAGATCCGTCTCACCCGAAGGCCTCGACTTCGTACTTCATCACCGCCGGCGATCGAACACCGAAGATGTTCGACATGCACGCCGGCATGCCTGACCTGACGACGACCCAAGGCACGGTGGAGGACTGGGTCATCGAGAACCGCGCGCAGGAATCCCATGTGTTTCACATTCACCAGCTCCACTTTCAATTGCTGGAACGAGACGGCAAACCCGTTAAAGAATCTGCCCTGCGCGACACCATCGATATTCCATATTGGGATGGAAAATCACAGACCTACCCAACCATCAAAGTCCGCCTCGACTTTCGAAGCCCAGACATTGTCGGCACTTTTCTGTATCACTGCCACATCCTGGAACACGAAGACGGCGGGATGATGGGCTCGATCGAAGTCGTCGCTCCAGGGAAGCGGTGACATTGCGCGGATAGCTCCTCGCTTGTGACCGGTTTTTTACGCAGCCGTCAACGTATCCTAACCATCGCGTGCGACTCTGAACTTCTCAATGCCAAAACCAGAGAGACAGAGGGAGTGCGCCCAATAATGTTACGTTCACGATCCGCAGCCTGTCCGCTTACGGCTGTCTTCACCATTGCTTGTTTGGTTCCCTATCCCATGCAGGCGCAGACTGCGTCGCAGCCTGCCACGACTACGCCCATTCAACACGTCGTCGTGATTTACCAGGAGAATGTTTCCTTCGATCACTACTTCGCCACCTATCCGGTGGCGGCCAACAACAACTCCTCCGAGCCGTCGTTCACAGCTTCACCGAATACGCCTTCGGTCAACGGATTGAGCGGCCCGCTGCTGACGGCAAATCCCAATTCGACTCAGCCGTTTCGTCTGACCAGGGCGCAAGCCGTCACTTGCGACCAGGACCACAACTATCCTGACGAGCAGAAAGCTTACAACGGCGGCTTGATGAACAAGTTCGTCGAGTCGGTGGGTAGTTCGAGCGCGTCGTGCGATGTGGCCGGCTATGGCAACAAGATTGTAATGGGATATTACGATGGCAACACGGTCACCGCGTTGTGGAACTACGCTCAGAACTATGCGATGAGCGACAACTCTTTCAGCACCACATTCGGTCCGTCCACGCCGGGAGCTGTGAATCTCATCTCCGGGCAGACTCATGGCGCGACGGTAACGGCTGGCAGCGCCGCGGGCAATGTCGGCTCCGGCGGGTCGGTCATCGGCGATCCTCGTCCCGATCCCTCGCTGGATGATTGCACCCTGGCGCCGCCGCGCACGTACATCTCCATGACTGGCAAGAACGTGGGCGACCTGCTGAACGCGAAGAGCCTCACTTGGGGTTGGTTTCAAGGCGGGTTCAAGCCCACCTCCACGTCCAACGGCACAGCGGTGTGCGCCGCGCACCATGTCGGTCTCGCCGGCGATGACGCTGTGACCACATCAGGCGACTACATCCCGCACCACGAACCCTTCCAATACTACAAACAGACTGCGAATCCTCATCATCTTCCGCCCAGGTCCGTAGCCAACGTCGGCAAGACCGACCAGGCGAACCATCAGTACGATCTCAGCGACTTCTTTAGCGCTTTGAATGCGGGGAATCTTCCGGCTGTGAGCTACTTAAAGGCCGCCGGATATCAGGATGGGCATGCTGGCTATTCAAGCCCCCTGGATGAGCAGACCTTCGTGGTGAACACCATCAACGCCATCATGCAGTCGCCATTTTGGAGCAGCACCGCCATCATCATCGCCTATGACGATTCGGATGGCTGGTACGACCATGTGATGGGCCCGATTGTGAACCAGTCGGCGACCGCCGACGATAACCTGGACGGCGCGGGAGTCTGCGGATCGGGTACTGCCTCCCCGTATCAGAGCCGCTGCGGATATGGACCGCGCCAACCGCTGATGGTAATTTCACCCTTCGCCAAGGTGAATTATGTCGACCACACGGTGACGGACCAGTCGTCGATTCTGCAGTTCATCGAGGACAACTGGAGCCTGGGGAGGATCGGCGACAATTCGGCCGACGCCTATGCGGGCACGCTGATGAACATGTTTAAATTCACGAATCCGCCAGCCTCTGCGGTCTTGCTGGATCCCTCGACCGGCCAGCCGATGCAGAACAGTGGTGGTGTCACCACTCGCGCCATTGCTCAGCCGAAGGGCGGATTCACGACGTGGATCGAAGCGGAACTCGATGGTACCTTGTCCACGGCGCAATCCGGTACCCTGACATACTCGTGGACGCTGGCGCCGTTTTCGAAACAGGCCACCATTACCGGCGCCAACACCGCGACGCCATTCGTCACTCTCACGGGGGGCCCGGGGACCTATCAATTCGTCCTGACGGTCACGGACTCCGCGGGCAATCAGTCCACCGACAACGCCTCTTTGATACTTCAGTAACGCGCGCAAAATCGTGGCGCAAACACTCGTATTTGCCGTCTCGACACTCGTGTCGAGACTTTTCGGGTGTTCGCCTAATTCGAAAGCGAAGCCAATTCGGGCGGCGTGGGGCAGATCGGCGATCTGCCCCGTCCGCAACTCGCAGTAGTTCTCTCAGTTTCCTGATTCGCTACCATCAATTCATGGACCTGCTCGATCAGAAGCTCCTCTTGGAAATGGGTACGCTAAACGGTATCGTTGCGAAGTCCGCCATCGAAAAGGAGCGGTTAACCCAGATGGAGCAGGATGGCCTTGTCGAATCCAGCCAGGATCCGCCCAGGGAGGGTGTCCGGCTCCTTCCGCCTCGCAGGTTCAGGCTGACCGAACGGGGCAGAGCCGCGCTCGCTTCCCTCAATTTGCAGCCTTGACCTTCCGATTCTTTAACCGAAAGTGAACGAAAAGGCCTGAACGCCAGGATCCAGGAACTCGATTTCGAAAGTCCTGTCCTGGATTCGACCTTTCTGCCTGATGAGCTGATACAGGCGAGGCTCTCGCACTTCGCCGCTGCCGTCAGGAGTAGAGTCCGATCCACAATTCTCTCCCGGCGCTGCTCCGTCCAATCTCACCTTGAAGCGAATGGGCGTTCCGTGCTTCTGAGGACCCAACACCATATGCAAATCCCGGCTATGGAAACGCAACATGATCTTCCCCGGCCCGGTCTGCAGCACCGCGCGCTCAGCCTCGACAGCCCACAATCCACCCAGTCCCCATTGATTCAAAGATGGCGCGGCTGGCAGAGTGTAGCTCTTTCGCGACTCCTCAACCAATCGCTCGGGCGACGCGAATCGCTCGGTACGACGATAGCCGGCATAGGTTTCGGGGGATCGCACATCTTCGCCGGGCGGAGCCTCAACTCCGTCAGCGGATATGCTGACCATGCTCTCATCCAAACCAGTGGCGCCGTTTTCCTTCAGAAGCTCCCGGATGACACGCTCAGAATCGGCGTACGCACCCTCGCCGAAATAGTGGAAGCGGATTCTCCCCTTCGCATCAATGAAGTAGTTTGCCGGCCAGTATTCATTGTTGAACGCCCGCCAGATCCCATAGTCGCTATCGATCGCGACGGGGTAGGTCACCTTCGAGTCCTTGACCGCCTTTTCAATGTTCGCAACATCCTTCTCGAACGAGAACTCAGGCGTATGCACGCCGATCACAACCAAACCCGCCTCCTTGTACTTCGCCGCCCACGCCTTCATGTAGGGCAGCTCTCGCAGGCTGTTGATGCAGGAGTAGGTCCAGACGTTGACCAGCACCACCTTCCCCCGTAGCGCCTTCCTGTCCAAAGGCGCCGAGTTGAGCCAGCCTACGGCGCCTCCGAAGCCAGGCGATGGCCCCTCGTCGGCCAGCCTGACCGCAGGTTCGGCAGCGCTTGCGACCATAAGTAATGGATGCCTGGAATGGAATGCACGGAACTTTGTGAGCATATTCGTATCCGAACCTGATGCAATGGCGACGGCTCCCAGCAAGACGGCCACACCCATGGCGCGCCAGATGCTGACCTCGAACGACAAAAACTTCTTCATAATGAAAACTCCTGCCTGCCAGTCCTCACCGGTCCGATCAAAGGCTGTCGGCATCCACGACGGCCTGGGCGAAAGCCTGCGGCGCTTCTTGCGGCACATTGTGCCCGATGCCCTTCAGAATACGGTGAGAATATTTGCCCGAGAATTTATTGCGATACCCCTTCCCATCCGCGGCCGCACCGTCAAAATCGCTTGCCACGGTGATGGTGGGGACAGTAATCACGGGCCCGGCGAAGAGCTTCTGCTCGAGGTGGTCGTATCGCGACTCGCCCGGAGCGAGACTCAGCCGCCAGCGGTAATTGTGAATGACAATATCGACGTGATCCGGATTGGCGAAAGACTCTGCTGTGCGATTGAAAGTTGCGTCATCGAAGTCCCATTTCGGTGAGACGTTCTTCCAGATGAGCCGGTTGAAATCGTTCCGGTTCGCGCCGTAACCGCTCTTGCCCCGTTCTGTCGCGAAGTAATACTGATACCACCACCCCAATTCAGCACTTGGCGGCAGCGGCCGGAGATTCGCCTCGAGACTGGTAATCAGATACCCGCTGACCGCAACGATCGCCTTGCACCGTTCCGGCCAGAGTGCGGCAATGATATCGGCAGTCCGGGATCCCCAATCGAAGCCGCCCAGAATCGCTTTGTCGATTTTGAGAGCGTCCATCAAGGCGATCACATCCAGGGCGACCACGGATTGCTGGCCATTCCGGACCGTCTCGCCGGAGAGAAATCGCGTGGTCCCATAACCGCGCAGATAGGGGACGATCACGCGGTAGCCCGCCGATGCCAACAGCGGAACGACATCGACATAGCTGTGAATGTCGTACGGCCAGCCGTGCAGAAGAATGACGGCGGGGCCGCTGGCAGGTCCGGCTTCCGCGTACCCGACATTCAGTAAACCGGCATCAATCTGCTTGACTGAGCTGAACGAAGTGTTGGTTCCGGGCTCAACTCGGGGCAGCGAATGCGAGGGCCTGTTGCCGGTTTGAGCGGAGGCGGCGATCGCAGCAAGGTTCGCGCCCGCAAAGGCCGTCGCCGCCTGGCTCAGAAACCGGCGGCGATTCTGGGTAATCGCTTCAGACATTTTGAACCTCTTCAGCGCGCAGATTCGCATCTGAAGGAGCCAGCTCCGTCATAACGTTGATGGTCACTTCGATATTGCCCCGCGTCGCGTTCGAATAGGGACAGGCGTGGTGGGCCGCATCCGCCAGAGCTTCGGCAACCTGGCGATCCATACCCGGCAAGCTGACGTTGAGGCGTGCCGCAAGGCCGTGAATTCCGTGAGCCAGGCCGAGGTCCACCTCGGCGTCAATTGCCAGGTCTGCCGGAAGTGCGATCTTCTTCTTGCCTGCTACAAGCTTGATGGCAGACAAGAAGCACGCCGACCAGCCGGCCGCGAAAAGTTGCTCGGGGTTGGTGCCGGTTCCCACGGTACCGGGAATCGACAAAGTAACGTTCAAACGGCCGTCGTCGGTGCGAGAGGCGCCGCCGTCCCGGCCACCCGTCGTGTGAGCTTTGGCGGTGTAGAGAATCTTTTCAAGTTTCGTCATAAAATGCTCCTTTGTGTTGTGATCGTGCAATAAGCTGCGTGTTCTGGCACCACTCCCTCACGGTCGTGGCTCGTAAACTACTGTTCCCTGCGATATGTGCTTGCAAGCCGCGCGCGTAAGCAAGCGTTGGATTTTTCAGAGCTTCTCACGGTCGTGGCTCGTTGCGAGCCGCGCGCGTGAGCAAGCGGTGCTTCGTCTAATCCTGCTCGCCGAGAGTTTGGGCGAACGTTTTGCCGTAAGGGTAGAAGAGTTCCTTGCGGCCCTGCTGCCAGGCCGCTCTGAGCTCCGGCGTCGTGATATCCCAGTCCGGCCGGCATTTCCTGGTCACTGCTCGAAGGTCCTGGCGAAGATCTTCCATCGGGGGCCGCCCGAAAAACCAGTAACCGTTGTAGATCTTGTAAATGACCAGACCGGGCTCGAGAACAATCACGTGGGGGATCATCGGATCGTGGACCGGATCCGTGTACTCGGCGATGTCGAGATCCTTCTGCACGATCCGCCCCGCATCGGACAAGAACGGCCAGTGCGCTCCCACTCCGCTGCGGTATTCGCTCGTCTCGGTGATATTGTCAGTGCTGATCGTGACCAGCCGGCAATAACCAACCTCCATCTCACGATGAAGTGCCACCAGGGCTTCTGCCTGGCGTCGATCCTTGGGGCAGTACCCTCCACGACCCAGGACCAGAATCATGGGATCTGGTCCTTGCAACTCCGAGAGTGTCCGCCGCTTCGCAGCGTGATCGGAAAGCTCATAGTTCGGGAAAACCGCCCCCGCCACAATGTCAGCGCGCATATCGGAAACCCACTCCTTTCATGCAGCGGCCACGCACCGGCAACACCCAAACCAATGCCGCACTCCCACTCGCGGCGGTGTCCAAGGCGAAATTGCCGGCTTCACATCGTCAGAACGACACGGAACTGCGCGTCACCGCTCATCATGCGAGCATATCCCTCCGCCGCCCTTTCGAGCGGATAGGTCTCAATCATCGGACGTACACCGGTAAGCTCGGAGAAGCGCAGCGTGGCCTCGGAATCGGTCGGAGTTCCAGCGGCCCAGCCCTGAATCGTCCGATTTCCAAAGATCAGTTGAGGCGGTGTCACCTCTATCGGCTCGAATGTCGCGCCGATCACCATGAGCTTGCCGTTCGGACCCAGGCCGTCCACCAGTTCGGACATCGCTTTGGAGTTCGGGGCTGTTGCCAGAATTACCTGGGCGCCACCCAGCTTTTGCAATTCCTCTGCCGGCTTCGTCGCTTTGCTATCGATGTAGACACTCGCTCCGAGCTTCTTCGCGAGCGCCGCATTTGCGGGACCGCGACCGATTGCCGCGACCTTGTAACCGAACTTGCTTGCGAACTGAATTCCCAGATGGCCCAGACCGCCGATACCCTGCACCGCGACCAGGTCTCCCGGGAGCGCTCCGCTGTGCCGCAGTGAGTTGAAGGTGGTGATTCCCGCGCAGAGCAAGGGCGCTGCTTCGGCCGCACTCAGCGTCGCCGGAATTGCCGCGAGAGCTTCCACCGGAGCCACCATATACTGCTGGTAGCCGCCGTCGTAGCTGATACCCGGAATTTTCAGATTCTGGCAATTGCGAAAATCTCCGCGCCGGCACGAGAGACAGGTTCCGTCCTGTCCTCCGTGCCAGCCCACACCGACGCGCTGTCCCTGCTTCCACGCGGAGACACCCGCGCCCAATTCGTCGATGATGCCGGCGACTTCATGTCCGGGAACCCGCGGGTACTGAATCCCCGGCAACATTCCTTCCTTTGTGAGCGCGTCGCTATGGCAGATGCCGCACGCTTCTACCTTGATGCGCACCTGTCCCACCCCGGGGGTCGGAATCTCGCGTTCCACAATTTCGAAATCTCCACCTGCCTTGGAAATCTGCGCCACTCTCATTGGCGAAATTGCGCTCTTCATAGTAGCCATAAGTTTCTCCTCTGAATTCTCACGCTCTCTGATGTTTTGGCGTGTGTTTACTCCGCCACCTCAAAAATAAGCTCCAACTCGACCGGGGCGCCGAGGGGCAGGCTTGCGACCCCATACACTAGGCGGGTGGGATTCCTATCTCGTCCGAACACATCTTGCAGCAGGTCCGAAGCGCCGTCGGCCACTTTCGGGTGCTCACGAACATCTCCGGAAGTCGCCACTAGTGCGCCGAGCCGCACGACGCGCCCCACCTTGTCGAGCGATCCTAAATGATGCCGCGCGACGGCGAGAGCGTTCAGCGCCGCGAGGTACGCCGCCTTCCTGCCTGCTTCCGCATCCAGCTCCGCGCCCACGCGACCAACAAATCTCGCGACGCGGCCTTCGGTGGGAAGCATTCCGCTCAGAAATAGCAGATTGCCGGTTTGCACGGCTTCCGCATAGGTGCCGAACGGCTCAGGTGGCACCGGGAGCTTGATCCCCAGTTCTTTCAATCTCTGCTCGGCGGTGGATGGCCGAGCGGCTTCGCTGTTCACGGTTTGCTCTTTCAAAGTAGTGTTCATGCATTCTCCGTTGAATGGATTAGCGCAGCGGCCGGAATGCCGCCCGCATCTCTTCGCTGAAGAGTTGCGGCTGTTCCCAAGCGGCGAAGTGCCCGCCCCTGGGGAGCCGGTTATAGTAAATCAGTTTGGGATAGGCTTTCTCTGTCCAACTTCTCGGGGCTGCGTAGATCTCATCGGGAAACACGCTGACTGCAGCCGGTATCGGGACCCCTTTCGGATCGAAAAAGGCAAGCTTGCTTTCCCAATAGAGACGAGCCGACGAGACCGCCGTATTCGTCAACCAATAGAGCGTGATGTTGTCGAGTATGTCGTCGCGCGTCAAGCCTTCCGACTGACCGTCAAAAACGCGTGCGATGAGCGCCTGACTGCGCGCGTCGTGGTCGAGCATCCAGGCAGCCAGACCGACAGGTGAATCGGCAATCCCGTACAGTGTCTGAGGGCGGTTCGCCATCTCCTGGGCGTAGCCCAAGCCGTGCTTATAGAAAGAGTCGAGCTGATCCCACGCGCCCTTCTCCTCGGCTGAGAGGCCGGACGGCGCGGGTTCGCCGAATTGGAGAGCCCTCGCGATGTTGGCAGGGAGGGTGGCAGGCATATTGGTGTGGATGCCGATCAATTCCGGAGGCGCCTGCAGAGCCATCTGCTCCGTAACAGCATTTCCCCAATCACCACCTTGGGCCACAAATCGCGTGTATCCGAGGCGCTTCATCAGTATGGTCCAGGCGCGTGCGATGCGGATGGGGTCCCAGCCGGTCGCGGCCGGCTTTCCTGAAAACCCATAGCCCGGCAGCGAAGGGATCACTACATCAAAAGCGTCCGCCGCCTTTCCACCGTGGGCGGTGGGATCGGTGAGCGGGCCGATGATCTTCAGTTGCTCGATGATCGATCCGGGCCAACCGTGCGTAACGATAACCGGTAAAGCGTTCGCATGTTTCGAACGGACGTGAATGAAATGGATGTCGAGCCCATCGATCGTGGTGACGAATTGCGGCAGGGCGTTCAGCCTCGCCTCCACCTTTCGCCAATCGTAATCGGTCGCCCAATAGCGCGCGAGCTTCTGCATGGTGGCAAGCTGGACGCCTTGCGTCGCGTCACTGACCGGTTCCCGCTCAGGCCACTTGGTCGCGGCGATCCGTCGACGAAGGTCCGCCAGCACGGCTTGCGGAACGTTGACGTGAAACGGGCGAATCGATGCATCGCCGGCGGTTCCGCTTACCTTCACCGTGTGGGAGTTCGCGGCAGATGAATCACCCGCCCGCAAATCCTGAGCGTAGCTCGGGGCCGCGGACAATAGAACGCTAACAACCGCGGCGGCCACTGAAGGCGCAAAGGGCCGCGGCAACCGGCTGAAATTCAGGTATCGTACCGTTTCGAGAATCATGATTGAGTTCCTTTTTGAAACCATTCTGCCGAGCGCTCATCACCACTTGCCGTTGTGCGCTCCGGCGTCCACATGCAGAACTTCGCCCGTCACATGGCGCGCCTCCGTCAGATAAATGATTGCCTGCACGATGTCGTCAACATCCGAAACCGCTCCCATCGGCGAGAGCGCCTTCAAGAATTCCTGGGAGTCATTCACATGCATGGGAGTATTGACGACTCCCGGAGCGACGGCATTGAACCGGATGCCTTCCAGCGCATACTCCATCGCAAGGCTTCGCGTGATCGCCTCCAGGCCGCCCTTGGTGATCATCGGTATGGACGCCTTAACTCCGGCGATCGGATGATCCACCATCGCGCTCGTAATGCATGTGACGCTCCCGCCGGTTTTCTGTGCCAGCATTTGCTTCACTGCGAGTTGGGTGATGTAGATGTAGCCCTGCAGATTGGTGGCAGAGAGCAGCTTGAAATCATCGGGTGTGTAATCCGTAAACGGCTTCGTAAAGAAGATCCCGGCATTGTTGACCACACCGTCGATCGAGCCGAACTTGCTCATCGCCATCGTGGCAATCTTCGTTGCCGTCGAAGGCTCGCCGACGTCTCCTTCGACCAGAGCCAGCCTGTCGGTTGTCTCGAATTCCGACTTGGTGATATTGAGCGAATTGGCGACCACCTTGTAGCCGCGTCCGATAAATGCTTTCGCGACGCCGGCTCCGATCCCTTTCGATGCGCCCGTCACAATCATGGTCTTCGGCCTCGCATCCGTTTCACTCGATCTCATCCCGCTCCTTCTGGCCGGGCTTATTTGCCCGCCGTGCAGCCTGACAAGTGCAATGCGGGGGCCGTCGCTAAGGTAATGAAACTACTGGTGCGTGCAGAAACAGAAATCGGCAATTGCCGGAAGGGGCGTCGACGGGGCGACTCGACAGCCGGCGACCTCAGCGAAAACCAACTCGAGAGGCACGGCTGTGACGCCGCGGATACGATCTGATACTAGTGGCGCGGCCGGCAGCTTGACGACCGCCGCGAAGGCGTAACGATCGCGTCCCTGCCCGACATGGTCCACTGGAACGCGTATGAAGCCGCACGTCAGAAATCTGGGACCGCATCTGTCACGCTACAAACTCCGTAGGAAGCAACTGACTGATTGGCCTTCGCGCGGCACCCGTGGCGCAAAGACTCTTCTTTGCCGCGTCGAGACTCTTCTCGACGCTTTCGCGGCGCCTGCGATTCGGGCGTCGCGAAGCAGTTCTCGGCGCGGCCGTCCTTACCCGCGAAATGCGAGTGAACGACTGGCCCAAATTCTCCATAATTGACGCGAACAGCAGGATGCCCCCGAGGGCGCGCGCTGGTCGCGATTGACCGGCGCGGATTGCCGACTTTCCTGTGGGATGCTCTGGTGCTAATCGGCGGGATGCTGAACTCATCGGCGGCGTCGATGAAAACCTGGCGAGTGCAGAAGACATCGATTTCACCAGCCGGTGGAAGGTCTCGAACCTGACCCAGCGAAGAAATCAAGCTGACACCGACAGCTTTACTACGAGTTCCAACGATGAGGGGACCTGCCTATGATGGGGTGAGTAGAGGGAGGGCTTCAGCGCTAGAAGCCCGTTGCCCTTCCCCAAACGGCAGGCGAAAAAGCCTGCTCCACCCAAGCAAACCAACGCAAGTCTCAGCAGACACCGATTCTCTCGGGAAGATGCGCAAACTTCAGAAAAAGGTACCCGCTTTACCTCGTAAGCTACTGATTCCAGGTCAAAAATTCGATACACTAGTACCGGTTTGGGAGGCGAATCGGCCCGCGTTTCCCATCACGCCTTCTGCCGCTAGGAATAAAAGCGCGAATGAATCTCAAAACGAGGCTGGTCATCCGGTTGGTGTTGCTCCTGACTTTCCTTGCCGCAGTGCTGTTTCTTCCCGCGGGCTCATTCCGGTTCTGGCAAGCTTGGCCAGTTTTAGGGTTATCAATCCTGTTCAATGTTCTGACTGGGGTCTATTTCTACCGGCGTGATCCCCGGTTACTCGAACGCAGGTTACTAAACAAGGAAGAGCGACCTGAGCAGAAGCTACTCAAGCTCATATGGATGCCGCTCTGGTTCCTCACTTTCGTCGTGCCGGGTCTGGACTATCGCTTTGGCTGGTCAGCGGCGTACTTAGGCGGTGTCCCGGTATGGTTGACGCTGCTCTCGCAGGTAATTCTGGTCTCCTCCTGGGTCCTGATCTTTCAAGTATTGAAATTCAATAGCTTCGCCGCTACCGTCGTTCAGGTTGAGGCCGGCCAGAAGGTCATCTCCACTGGACCGTATCGGATTGTTCGGCACCCGATGTATTCCGCCATTGTTGTGACGGCTGTCGCCACTCCATTGGCGCTCGGCTCTTACTTTGCATTTGCGCCCGCCCTCCTGATGATTCCCGCGTTCGTCTTACGCCTTCTCAACGAAGAGCGGGTTCTTCGGCAGGAGCTGACCGGCTATGCGGAATACTGCTTGCAGACCCGCTTTCGGCTGGTTCCCAACATCTGGTAGGCCGCAAGGTCCTTCTTCTCTTGGGGCGAAGAGACGATTTCCAAAGGACGATTGTCAAAATTTGGGGAGGAACGGCGTGTATCGACGGCGCCTCAGCAGCGTTTTGAATCACCGCCGCCCATGGAAAGGGATAACAGGCGTCCTGTCCGCGTGATCGATCGGTTATTGCTAATCGACAGATCGATTGTCGCGATTCCGGTATATCCCAGAACGTCTGCGGAAATTCCGGAGGGACAAGACGAACTCTCGGCGGCGCGCGCCGGGTTGGAGCGGCTCCGCCGGCCGGGCGGCGCACCGTCGCTCGACGAGGCGGACCTGATGACCAAGCGGCTCAGTAGGACCGCGCGCATCTCACAAAGGTTTCCCCACTCAGGTTTTTGGACCCTTCCTGTTGGGTGGCGGGGATTGTTCGGGGCTGCCCTCTGGCGCAGTTCCGGGCTTGGGCAGGAATCGGATTCGCTCTGGCTCTGATCGGTCCCTACTGCCGGAAAAGCGAAATGCCATGGATCGGCACGCGGTGAACCTCATCCAATCGCGGCAACGGTCAAATGAGGCTCTTGCTTCGTAGCCGAAATCCGGATCTCAACATCATTTCCGAGTAGTTTGGCAAAACTTAGAAGTTTCTCGAGCGAAAACTTCATCAGCCGACCGCGGGCAAGATCCGATACCCTGGGCTGTGAAATCCCGAGGAGGGAGCCGGCGCGAGCCTGGTTTAACTTTCGCTTGGACAATATGAGATTGATCTGGTGCGCGATCGCAGCTTTTGCTAGAGCCTCTTCTGGATTTGGCATTCCCATGTCGGCGAACACGTTTCCGCTGCCCTCCTCACATTCTGGGTGCGCGCGGGGACGGGGCGTCAAGGTCGTGAAGTTGGAGATCTTGTCCTTGCGAGTATCAGCTCCGACCGTGGTATCTCGACGTTTCTTGTAATGGTCGGCGAAGGTTGTGTGCTTGCGAGTGGTGGCGCGGGACTCTTTGCGGCGTTTCTTATGTCTATCGATAATTCGATCTTCGACTGCTTTTTTAATAGTCATCTGTCCTCGATCCGCGCCGAGGCAGCCGCGGCCGCCTGGGTCGAGGCTGCTATTCTGCGAGCGCACAATGCGGCCATCAGCAATTCGGTCCGCGCCGTGCCGAAGTGCGCGCCAAGCGCACGTTGAAAAAACCCGATCGGCCTTCGACAGGTCACTCGTACACGAGTCGCGTACGCGGAATCAACCAATGCCTAAACTATTCAAGAATGGGAATTAGGATTTGGGGTGGGTGGAGGGATTTGAACCCTCGGCCACTGGAACCACAATCCAGCGCTCTACCAGCTGAGCTACACCCACCGTGAGGCCAGTCTTAATTCTAACAAGCGAATCAGGAGAACGGCAAATCGATTGCGCTCGCGCCAGTTTTTCGCCCCTCCCAGGCCGCATAATCAATTAAGGACGTCGCCGATTAAACATGGTACTCACGAAAGCAGAACTGATCGACAAGCTCCAACAGGAAGTGCGCATTCTGTTGCACCTGATCTCCAAGGTGAATCCTCCAGACCTCGAGTATCGACCGACACCGCAGCAGCGCAGCGTCCTGGAACTCCTGCAATACCTCACGATTTTTGCGCCGATCCATCTCCGTACCATTGTGTCCTGCAAGTTGGACCTGGACGTCTG